>Ga0209533_1001491_pt1 | contig 21995 bp, 18 predicted proteins | sample COG_04_FD_184748 | JGI IMG/M metagenome (GOLD analysis project Ga0209533, IMG submission 184748) | Pelagic Microbial community sample from North Sea - COGITO 998_met_04 (SPAdes) (version 2) | ecosystem: Environmental > Aquatic > Marine > Neritic zone/Coastal water | place: Helgoland, sampling...
CCAGATTTAATTTGATCAGCGTAATCTATACCAGCTCTACCTAAAGATTCTAAGTAGTTATAAGCATCTTGCTGATCTGTAGGATTTCCTTGCAGCATTCTTGTTATTGTACCTGCTTTAGCGTTAAATAAATTTTTCATAGAGCTTAATGCTCCTTCTATATTAACAAACTCCATAGACTTAACTTGGTCTAAGGTATCTCCTTTTGTTTTTGTTCCTGCTAATTTATGTTTATATTGCTTGTTTAATTGCCCGTTTTTTACTACATTAAACTCTTTAGCCTGTGCATTATAATCTATTTCAGGTATTATGTTTTGTCTAGCAATATTACCATCCCAACTACCGTCAGATAGGTTTCTGCTCCAGTCAACATTTATATAACCGTCAACTACAGGGTATTTACTTTCATCACTATAAGAAGCCGCTTCTGGGCTTCCTGCTTTTATCTTAAACGAAAGTTTCATTATTGATTCAAGATCTCCTTTTGAGTTTTGTACTCTTTCAAAAGCTCTATTTGTAACTTCTACATTACTAGGCAGAGGCTTGTTGTATATACTAGAACCAACTAAATAGTTAGTATATTGTCCAGCCCCTGTACCAGATAAATAGTAGCCTTTTTCACCACTAATTACTTTTTCAAAATCTTCTTTGTCAGCTAATGGTATTGCAGCTTCTTTAGAAAAGTTACTAAAAGTTCTTTGTTGACCTGCTATAGCTTTTTGGTATTCCTTTCTTTTATCTGGATCTAAGTCTAAATTTGAATTAACTTCTGCAGCCATTTTTATGGTACCTATTCCATAGTCTTTTTTAAAACCCTTGTATTCATAAACGCCACCATACATTTCGTATTCAACTTGTTCTCTAGCTTGTTCTATAAAGCCTTTATCAGCGCCCTCATCTTCTAGTTTTATAAAGTTAGCTTCCGATGCTGCTAAAGCTTTTTGCTCTGCAGATATGTATGATTTTTGGTATACTTCTTTTTTCTTTTGTACTATATCAGCTTGCTTTTGTCTATGCTCTTGCATCTTGTTTAAGCCTTGAACTATAGCCCCTGTAGCCTGTGTAGCTGCGTCTGCCCAAGCTTTGGCTCCGTATAAATCTTGTATTATTGTTGGATTAGTATATGCACTCATGCTTTTTGTTTTTAAGTCGATAGTTTAAAATCAGCACCCTTTGCGCCAACTAGTGATGTAGCAGCACCAGCAACGCCTGATATAGCGCTACCCCACGCTTGAGCTTTTGCTTGATTAGCGGAAGCTTGATTCGCCATAGCTTGCTGTTGTTGTCCAGCTGCTCTAGCTAAATCTGCGTTACTTCTGTTTTCCTCTGTTTGCATTACAAATTGTTCTCCAGCCGCCATTTGAGTTTGCATTCTCTGTCCTTCTGATATTTGTATACCTTGTATTCTTTGTGCTTCACTCATTTGAAGCATTTCCATTTTTTGTTGACCTTGCGCTCTTAATTTTTCATTAGCAACTTCTTGTTGTTCTATACTAGCTGATACTCCTTTTTTACTAGCTAAAGCTGCTTGCGCTAAAGCAGTTGCACCACCAGCGCTCGCACCTGTCGTTGCTAGTGTGTCTAAAGAATTAGCCAAAGCCATATCAGCTTGTTCCATTTGTATTTCAGAAGCTTGAGTGGCAACAGACATACTAGCGAAAGGATTAGATACCATATCACTTAAATTAGAAGCTAAACTAGATAGATTACTATTACCTGCATAAGGGTTAGTTATAGGTACTCTTTCAGACTTTATTCTATCTATCTCTTGTTGAGCTCTCGCTGCTGCTCTACCAGCTCTCTTACCTGCTTTGTCCGCTTGATTTGCTGACACGGCTCCACCTATAAGTGATGCTCCCGCGCCTACAACTGCTGCTATTGCTGCCATATTAAATGTTTTTAGTTATTTCATGTGATGAGCTAGGATCTACTGTCCAACCTAAACTCTTATGTATATTTATTAGGTTATTATTTCTACCTATAGTAAACATATGTTTTTTACCTATTTCTTTACAAGCTGCTTCAGCACTATTTATTAATAACTCTAAAGCCTCTTTGCGATCGCTATCTCTGTAAGTTGGATCTGAAACTATCCATTCTAACAAAACAGCGTCTGAGTTTGTTTGATATATAAAACCAGCACAAATAGATCTACCTTTTTTTTCTACCATAAAACCACCTTTTCCATTATCAGGTAAAAAGGATTTAGGTGGATTAACCCAATTGGGCCATGAGTCCCACCATTTACATAATGTTTCCCAGTCTTGATCTGTTAATACTCTTACTTTTAATTTCATTTAATTTTATTTAATAAGATGATTCTGAGTAGTTTGACGATAACGCAAATAACTCATTTGTTCCTGAGCTAGCTGTGTTTGTAGCTCTTAACTTTACTGTTGCAAAAAATCCTTTAACCCCAGATATTGATCTACCATATATAACCTCACCACCCGTAGCTGCTGAAGTATTTATTAAGTTAGCAAAATACTTATCTTCTTTTCTTTTAAATTCATTTTTAAACAAACTACTCTCCATGCTAGCTAAAGTTGTTGGTAAATTGTAAACTGCAATTGGATTTGCTGAATCTTCATTAGTAACAAAGCTCTCCATAGACCAATTAAAGTTACCTTCATAATTAACTGTTTTAAATGTCTTTACTAGAGAAGGATTTGTGTTTAATATACTAGTAACAGTTGAATCATATTGAACTCCATAAAAATTAGCTCTAGGTAAAACACCACCAGAGTTATTAAACTCAACATAATGCTTATATAAAGAACCGTTTTTAGTAGAGAAGAAGTTATTTTGTATACTAAACATCTGTCTAGGTATGTAACTCAATGTGCTTGTCCAGCCTAATACTTGCTCATCAAACGTCACGGTTATCGGTGAACCTGAAGTAGAGGTTTGTAAAGCCAAAACATACGCTTTATTGTATATGTCATAACCACCTATAGCTTTTCCAGCTTCTAATATACCAAACTGATCTCTAAAAAAGTCATACATACCATAGTTAGATATTTCTGTTATACCATCTCTAGACAACCTAAGAACAGATCCTTGAGCTGCATCAGTAAAGTACTTTCTGTAACCATATACAGCAAAAGACTCTGGATTTTTTGCAATTCCAAATTCACCGGCGTAAGGTTGTATAGCCCCGATAACTACATTAGACGTGGTTTGCACAGGTAAACCTTCTTGAGTATATATAGCGTCTTTATCTATTAAAGCTCTATTGACTTTTCTTTCTTGAAATATAGTTAAATTAGTATCTTCAGCGTATAGTTTTTGTATACTACCTTTTGATGGGTCTACAGTTCTAGTTATATCTTGACCAGATGGAAAAACATTTGTTTGGTTTACACCTGTTCTAGAGTTTACAACGCCAGAATATATAATGGAGTTAGCTAAAAGTTGTTGGGTGTTTTCATCTGAAGCTAAAAAAGCTCTAGGAGCTAACCCGGTTTGTACGTTGTTATAGCCACCTCTAATTCTAGATTCTTCAATATACCAATCATACTCAGTTCTAGAAGGCCCAGTCTGTCTGTTTATTTTTTTTAAAACGTATGTGTTATAATATTTTACTGGTATAGCTGTAGCCATATTTTTATTATTACTTGTTTTTTAAATTATTTAGGTTATGGTCCTACAAATCCACCTGATGGAACCACTGTTGGAAATACGGTTGGATCTGTTATGCCAGTACCTCCTCTTGGATAGAATGGTGGATCTGCCATTATAACTTCAGTTAAGTTTGTTCCTGGGTTATTTATAGTTGGTGTTTGACCAGCAGGAAGATACGTAACTATAGCACCAGCATAACCAGTTGGAGGAACACCTGGCCAGTTTTGATTTCGAATCATTTCTATTTTTAAGTTAACCGCTGCGCTAGGTTGAAAATCGTAAGTACCCGTATTAGTTGTTGGTGTAGGATTTTTTTCACCTGGGCTAACTCCCTCTGTTATTTGAGTTGAAGTTCTAGAAAGACCTTCTAGTCTAGCGACTCTTTGAAAAGAACCAGTAAAACCTGTATTCTGATTTAAACCAAAACTGGTTACATCGGAGACAAAATATCCACCTACAGTGTTAGTACCACTACCTAATGTACCATCAGGGTATGTACCTCCGTTTTCAACACAACCTCTAATATCACAAAAACCAGGGTTTTGCTTACTAGAAGCAATCCATATATCTACGTCGTTTGCTGTCCAGTTTTGAATTTGACCTTGCCATATAGGTAAATTGGTTGAGCTTGTAATAGTGTTTAGTGATATATCTGACTGAGTACCTGCGTATGCTGGACTTGGATTTCCTTGTGTGTAAGAAGCATATACTACTTGACCAGTATAGTTAGCTGCCCCAACAGTGTAGCTCATATAAGTATACGTAACAGCTCCAACATCATCTGTAAGACTAAAATATAAAGAATAAGAACCTACTTGATGGTAGTTACCAGTAGTACTGTTACCTGAACATACAAATTGTCTATACTTAGTAGGACTTACGCCTGGTGACGCTGTTACATTAGCTTGATACACAATGCTTGCAAAATCACTTATATTTCCAGAAGTACCAGAGTTGCCAGGATAAACGCCCCAATATGTTGTAGTTCCAGAATTATTTACATATCTAGCGCCTACAATATCCCAACCGTTGTTACTACTAAAAGTTGCAGAATCACCATTAGTTGGATATCCAACACCGGATGTTATAGCGCTACCATTTAAACCTAATGGGCTAAGGCTACGCGCACTTGCGTTTGGGTACATACCAACTATCAATCCTCCAGTGTTAGGCATTGTAAAAGGAGGTAAAGTGTTAATTATAACGGGTGGATCGTTTTGTAATTGTAAAGTTACAGTTTCAAAAGTATCAACACCACCTAAACTCCATCTAAGATTAACTTCAAATTTACCTCTCCACGTAACATCATACAAGTTTGAGTTACTGCCACCAGCAAAAAACCCATTAGGATCATTAGTCCCCTGAGCTGTAGCTATATTAAAACTACCATTACCAACAGCCACTAAACTAAATCTACTTATATAGTCTATATTAGTGTCTATAGCTTGCGTTGTTGGATTGTAAGAAAAAATATTCACAATAGAACACGAAGCAGATGTAACTAATTGACCACCACTTGTTGGAAAAAAGTTACCTGTTATAGTGCTACCTATAACGTCATTTTCAGAGAAAGAAACTGATACGCTTGAAAAAGTAGATCCATTTATATCACCACTTTCATTTTGTATATCAACATTTAAATCAGATATAAGTTGTGCTGAAGAGGTTTCGTAAAATAACTCTAACTGCGATACAAAAGGAGATGTTTCATAAACAGCTAAACCTAAATTAGCCGGATAAGGATTACTACCTGTAGGTATAGTGTACAGTTGCTCATCCAAACCTACTGGTTTTCTAGTAGAAAGCTTAGCAACGTAAGGTTTTGTATTAAAATTATATATAGAATACGGGTTAACCTCACCTGCAGCTGTTGGTATAGGAGGGGTGCTGCCCTCACCGGTTAAAAGAGGAAACACATCTTTTATTGTCCCAACTAAATCAACTGAGTCAGGCGAGAATGCGGGATCAAATTGTTTTGTTTGAGTTGAAAAACTATTTACAACTACTGGAACTATGTTTGTTACTCTAGGAAACATTGTTTCATCAGATGTAAATTGATCTTGTAGTGGACCAACATCTTGCAAGTTTCTAGGTACTTTGTTTATGTTGTCAGATATTAATGTTATAAAACCAGTCTCTCCCTCTTCTAATGTAGAGGCTTTAATTGGGTAACCGTTTACTATACCAGGTAAATAAACATTGTAATAATCTTGCTGTTGTTGTTTTACTCCAAACTTGTAAGTATAAAAACCATTTACGTTTATATCGTAAGTAGCACGAGTCATATTTGACGACAAAGTAGGTTCTGGTTGTTGAAGATCTGGTGTATTAGAGAACAGATATTTAACATCTATTTCTTCCTTAGTCTGTATAGTTATATTATATATAGGCGTTAAACTAGATGGTGTTACAGTTACTATATTAGTGTAGTCTATATACTGGCCTGACATTTTTCTACCAACTGAAAAACATCTATCATAATTTGTAGGAAAGTTGTCAAACATAAGTCCAGTTCCATCAGAACGTACTCCAGCTGATCCTAACTTGTATTGATAGTATCTATTAGGTCCAAACAGCAATTCTACTTTAACATTAAAACCAGGGGTTATAGCTGCGGCAAATACAACATTTACGTGAGCTAAACTAACACTTGCAGTATAATCAGAATTAAGTGTTTTTAGTATCCAACCATTACCTTCATTAACATATACGTTAAGAGTATTAGCGTTATTTTGAAAGTCAACAGCTTTAATAGAATAAGCAAAAAACGTTGTTGTTAAAGTTGTTGTGTTTGCGGTAAAGTATTGGTAACTTTCACTTTGAAAAAAAGGATATAAAGCACCAGTACCTGTCCCGCTTGTTCCATCTTCAATGTTTACAGCGTAATACTCTCCTTGAGCATAAGAACCTGGATAACCTGATGTTAAAGAATTTTCTGGTATTGGTTGAAGATAGTTTACAGAAAGCGTATCGCCAGGCCAGTTTAATACATTACCATTGAATTGCAAGGTATTGTAATCAGAAAACACGTTAGAACCTGGTTGAGGGTCACCATTGACATCTAATAAACCGTCGTAATTAGACAAAACAATATCCGTTTGTCTACCAAACTTATCTGCTAAAACTATACCAACTTGATAATTTCTGTTTTGCTTTAATGAGTGTTGTGGATATTCTATAAATTGCTGAGTGGATTTATCAGCAACAGAAGTGTAATAATCTAAACCTAATGGTGCAGTATAGCTTTCTACATAATTAGAATATAGTATTCTATTACCACTAGACTCTTGCGCTAAAGCTCTAACAGGCACTTTGTCAAAAACTCTAGTGGTTTCAGACTGCGGCATTGTTTTTATAGGTTGCTTAGATTGATAATTGTATTGATATACGTTAGTATAATTTAAACTGCTTATAAATGTAGCGTCAACATCTACTTTTTCTAATATCTGATAAGCCTGCTTGTCTGACTCCTTATATATTATCTCTATGGCTTTTATCTTGTAGTTGTTTATTATATCTATACAAGGAAGCTTAATATTTAACACAGCATTGTTAATGCTATTCTGCATAAACTCAACTACAGTGGTAATAAAAGCTTGAGTTTCATCATCGTTAATAAATTTACCTTGGTGCTCAGGAATAAAAACATCTTGACTAAAAGGAGCTACTATAGAGTATTCGTTGTCATCAAACTTAAATCTATAACTAAATCTAACAAATTTATCTTTTAACAACTCAGGATCTCCATTCCAACCATTGTAACCTGCTTCTTTTATAACTCTTACAGACATTCCGTAAGATGCTGGACTTGTCAGTGTTGTAACTGGTAAAGCGTTAGTGTTACTAAAGTTAACATAAAGATTGTTTGTAGTAATAGCATCACTCGTCCAAAACCTAGCTCTTGTAGTTAACTCTCTAAAGTCTTGACTCGAGTTAGCTGCTTGTCTCCAACCACCAGGTTTAACATTCATTCCGTTAGCATTTGTGTTTGCTTGAGGTGGGTTGTCCCAAAGCGTTGTGCTTTTGAAAAGATTAGAAGTAGCGCCACCAGCACCTATAATGCCATTCCATTGTACAGTTGTTGGTATTGTAAATCCTATAGGCGCTAAACCTCTAGAATCCATTACAGCGTATTTGTTGTATAAAACACCATAAGTCACTTCATTTCCTATGTATTCATCATAATAACAAAAGGCTCCATACTGACCGGTGTCCGCGGCTTGCCACGAAGCTAAGGTCTGTGCTTCAACTATTGGATCTCCATTTCTATATCTAGTTACAGCTAAGTTAGAGTCACTAACCTCGTATACACCTACTGGTACAGTGTCTGGATCAGCAGCGTTTGTCATTGTAGAAGGATAAGTATCTAGCTCTGGCGAATAATTGTTTATAAGAGGAGCTCTTAAATTTAAATACTCAGGTGGAAATATAGGCGCAAACTTTGCTACAGAAATTTGGTCCTCATTAAAGTAATAGGTAGAAGGTTGTTCTACATTTATTTTCCTAGGTTGATTTCTGTTATCTGTCCAAAATAGTAAGTTTTCAACTAAATTAATACCTAACACTGGACTTTGTGTTGAAAAGTTCAACCAATAACCTTCAGCTTTAACGTTAGTAGTGTTAAGCAAAGAGTTGTATACTAGTATTTGGCAAGTAGCTGTAGATGGGGCTAAACTAACTTCTGTCCAGTCTGTTTTAAAATAATATACAAGAGAGTTAGCATCATCAACAAAATAACCTATCACCTCACCAGCGTCGTCATATTCGTTAGATGTAACTTTAGTGTTACCTAATATAGACTCTAAAGCTCCAACATCGCTTGCTTCTGATCTAGAAACAGCTATATTTAAAGCGTCTCTGTATTCGTTATTTGGTATAAGTCTCTCGTCTAAATCTTTATTCATTTTAGACTTGATGAAACTATTTTTAGCCTCTGCCATGTATTATGATTTTATCCATTTAGATTTACCTCTCATCACTTGAACTATTTCGTCAAGTTTTATATTAGATAATCTTATTTTAGCATTTCTTAATTTAGAACTTTTCTCTCTTCTTAGTCTTTGAACTATGTACTCTGGTTGATTTATTCTAGTAGATATCAAAGCGTGTAATATATAAGCATACATAGCATCTTCAGCCATCTTAGGTATTCTACTATCTAAATCAAAAGCTAATCCATCTGACACATATTCTAATATAATAAGTTTACCAACTAAATTACTTGAAAAAGAAACTTTACCTTCTCTTTCGTTCATGTTAAACCAACCGTTCATTTGAGAGTATTGAGGATCCATTCCGTACATTCTTCCATAACCAGATCCAATATTACTTCCTAAACCACCCCAGTTGTAAGCCCACATATCATTTGTGAAATCATTAGTGAAGTTTCCGTCAATAAAATCAGTATTAGCATTGTGCCATCTTTCTTGTGTTATAGATGTTCCCTCTATGTCATTACCCCATTGATCCTGAGTTGGTATACCTGCTGAATCTTGAGCTTGAGTGTAATAAGGACTAGTTGTTAAGTTGTTAGCTGGGTACATAGGTCTTTTAACACCTAGCTCATCAATCCAAGACATACTTACGTAGTTAACATAATCTTGAGGTAATATTAACGTAAGTTCGTTGGGTATAGTTAGTTCAGCTTTTTTTATACTTTTTAAAGTATCATAACTAAACTCTTGCATTGCTCTCTTAGTGTGGAATATTACATCTGTTCTCTTGGCATTTGGTATTAATTTACCTTGCCCTATGTATCCTACTAAAAAATTACTTACAATGTCATTTAACTTTACGTACTGATATCCTCCGTAATTATCTTCTACTGTTTGACCATATGCTTTTTCAGCTTCTGTGTTAGCATACTTACCACCACTTAGTGTTGTTAACTGAACAACTATAAAAGCGTTAGCTGAAGGTGATGCAGTTAAAGATATTGTTTTACCATTAGTAACCACTATTTCCGTAACCCATTGACTCCAAGTACCAGCTAAACCGCTTGGGCTTGTGTAAACTTTGAAATTGTTTAAACCATAATCAGGATCACTAGGATTCCAACTAGTAGAGCTTCCTAGTATTAAATCAGAATCAAAGTCTGTTACAAACTTTTGATTAACTGTTATTGTTCCAGCTCCTCTAAAGTCTTGTGTTCCTTGATAATACTGTTGAGAATTTTCAGTTATTAATCCGTTATTAGTAGGTTGTATAGCCATTATATATTAGTTTCTTTCGTTTTGTGCCTCTTGAGCAATTTCACTAGCAGCAGCTTGAACTATATTTGGGTCTTTTATTACAACTCCTGCGTAAAGCAAGATCTGCAAAACAACATTTGTTTGCTCTGTAATATCTAATTCAAAATCAACTGAAGTAGAAGGATTCCATATATATGTGTAATCTGGCTGAGATGATGTGAAATTCCAAACAACATCCGCTGGTTTTCTAACGTAAGTAGCCTGTACGCTAGAATTTATTGATTGAGGATATATAGTTATTTTATTACCTTCATAAAGGTAAACTGGAAAATAAGTTGAAGGCTTAGTTATTGTAGATAGGTTTAATTTAGCTAGTTCATTTCTTTGAACAGCCTCAACCTCTTTATCGTCATTATAAATAACAGTACCTAACTTATAAAAATCTAAAGGATACAATGTTATAACTATATTTACACCTACGCCTAGCGCTCCTGCTGTTAAATTAAAGTTACCACCTGTTATGTTGTAATTAGTATACACAATACCATTAACAGTTACAACAATTTGGCTTTGTTCAACCTGAGCCTGAGTTATAGTTGTTAAAGGATATGATATAGTGTTTAATATTCCTGTTAAGTTTTGAGTTCCAGTAGCTGTCCCTGAAGATGTTGGGGTCGTGAAAAAACCTGGTTGCGTTGTAGTTGGTGCAGTATAAGTACAAGAGCCTATAGTTTTAAAAACGTCAAGTTTTTCTTGAACGCTTTTGTACCTGTCACCGTATTCACTTTCGTTTTGCGGCACTCGTAGTTGTTGGTTTATAGTTTCAAAGTAAGTGTCAACTATATCAAGCTGTACTTGAGTAGCTAACTTGTTAAACTCGTTAGGCGTGAGATAACCTCTTTGTTCCTTATTTATTATTAACAAGACTGTTTTATAAACTTGATCTACGTTTATTGCCATTTTAATTTGTTTATTATAATATGGGCCCGAGTGAACGAGCCCTATATTAGTATTACATGTTATTTAAACTTTTTCTCGATAGACTTGTATATTTCTACTCCTTCATCAGTCTTCAAGAAAGCAGCAAACGCCGCGTATGGATTTTCATCAAATGGTACAGTCATTAATTTTCTTCCATTGCTAGCCCAAGTAAATACACGTTGATCTTGTGATAACTTTATTATTCTAGCTTCAGTGGCTTTTATACCAAAATTTCTTAATTGTACATTTTCATCATTTGCTAGCTCCATAAATAATTGTGGATTTGATTTAGCAAACATTAGTAAATCTCTTTTTATTTCTTTAGAACTTAGTTTGTTTATGCTAGTTCCTATTTCCACTCTCAGTACAGCCTCGGCTTGGTCTATATCCATATCTCTAGCTGCTAAAAGTGCTTGTATTTCCCACTCCATCCACTGTAATTCGTTAACAGCATTTTCTTGTGGTTTTAGTTCTTTAAACCTATGCCCTGATAGAGGGTGATATAAAGACAACATTTTTTGTAAGTTTTGTTTTTCTTTTGGAACAGCTAAAACGCCGTCTCTAAAAGTTATATGACCCATTGTTGATTCTCCTTTGTGTTCATCTACAAAGACAGATGCTTGATTTGTCGCGTACTTAAGTTCTCTTTGAGATCCTATTGCTTCATCAAACCACAATAATGGATGTTTTTTTGTATGCTTACTAGGTATTGTATAAGTCAATGGTGACTCATTACCTGTTAGATAGTAATTTCTATCTTTTATTTCCCACTCAGTAGGTTTAGTTTGTTTTTTTGTTGACATAATATAATATAATTAAATAATTTTATAAGAGTAATTGTTACCCCCGTGGTTACAACGAGGGTAAGAATTACATTTGTTGAATCTTAGATTCCTTTGAACAATACAAAGTTGTTCGCAGCTTGTGTAACTAAACATCTTTCTGATAAGAAGTTTACTTCCATTGCATCCAAAGATGAAGTAAAAGCACCTCCTACAGAACCAGTTAACCAAGACTTCATACGTCTGTCATCAGCTTGAGAAGCTCTATAACGCACGTGTAAGAATGGTCTTCTAATGTTTGTTCCTAAGATTTGATCATATACCGTAGAAGTTCCAGCTGGTACTAATACACCTTCAATAGATGCAGGTCCAGCAATAGCTCCACGAGTAGAAGCATCGTTTAAGTATTTCCAGTCAGTTTTGTAGAAGTCATAAGAACCTCTTCTGAAACCAGAGAAACCTAAATTTAATGCCATTTCCTCAGAATTTTCAAATAATCCAAAAGCAGTACCTCCAGCGAATCCACCTGAGATAGAAGCAAGCATATCATCAAAATCAAGAGCAGTAGCTCTGTTTAAGAATAACATGTTTTCTTCAATAGCTCCTTGAGTATCTAAGTTTTTAAGTATTGCATCAAAAGCATCTAATCCAGCAGCAGCTGTAAATCCAGTTTGTACATTACCTCTCTGACTGATAGCAGAGAATAAACCTTGAGAACCACCACTTTGATTTGTCAATGCAGCAGGTCCACCAGCACTTAATTCTCCTTCAACCATTGCCATTTCTAAGTAATCTTCAAAACGTAAACGAGTTTCAGATTCAGCTTTTAAATACCATAAGTATCCTCCAGTTCCATCTTCAGTAGCAACTTCTACCCATCCAATCTGAGCAGTGTCAGAACCATTGATAGTATAAGTACTTCTAATGATTATTGGAGAGTTTGAAAATTGAGTAAAGCTAGGATCTACAGTAACCATAGGGTTATTATTAGCAGCATAAGTATTTGCTCCTACAGCTGCATTTGCAGTTGAAGTTCCTTTCTGAAAATCAGAACCGTAAACAAATATCTTTTTTCCAGCACCGTCAGCAATACCAGCAGCAGCTAAAGTAGCAAAACCATAAGGCTCTACAACTAACTGTCCTGGATTACCTCCTCCACCTGCTAAGCGAGTGTCAGAAGTTCTAACAAAACATTTTGCTTCACCACCGAATTGATCCATTACAACTATCGTTGCACCTGGAGAAATTACGTTTACAACCGGCACAGCAGCACCTGCAGCTGTAACAGGAATTGTAATTGTTCCCGCTCCAGAAGCTGAAGTACAGTTGTTATAAGCAATGTGTAATCTATTTTGTTCAGACCAAATTACTTGATCAGATGTCATTGGCATTTCAGCGCCAACCATTCTTAAAAATCCTGATAACGTTCTGTTACCATATCTTTCTACCTCTGCTTCGTAAAGCTCTGGTAGGTATTGTTGTGAGAAATCGTTTTGTCCACCTGTGAAATTTAGGTAGTTGTTTGCCAACGTTTGTTGTTGTTGACTTGGTACGATTGAACCAAATTGCGGAGCAATTGCCATAATTTTAATTTTTAATTAGTTAAACTTTTTAGTTTTAATTTTTAGTTTTGACGAGTCTAACCCACTAATTGCTTTAACTTTTAATCCATTTATAAATACATTTCCGTCGGCAACTCGCCTAGGTTCGTCTTTAGATGGATTTTTAGATCCACTGATTATGCTTTTTACACCATCAGCTTTTCCTTGTTCGTAAAAATGATTAGCAAGTTTATCTGCGTTCATAGCAGCATACATTGCTTTATGGTAACCTGCAGCGTCTGTCATTAATCCTTCTTCGTTTGTATATTTACCTACGAAGTTTTGTACATCAGCTTGTAGTTCACCTACTTTAACCGGATCTTTAATGCCATATCTAAATCTTTTTTCACCAAGATCAAATTCAAAACCTTTGAATTCGTTGTTGAATAGTTTTTTAGTTCTGTCTCTAAAGTCACCGTGCACTTGTGTAGCAACTTCTTGTTGCTGCTTGTATTGGTCGTAAAAGCTAATAGCCTCTTGTTGTTCTTGAGTAACGCCCGGTCTCAACTTGATCTCGTCGTAATATTTGCTCTTAGAACTTTCAAGAAATTGTTTTGCGTTTGCAACCTCTTCCTTAAACGCAAGTTTTTTCTTACGTATTTCTCTTGGCTCATCTACATCTTCATCAAAATCAAAATTATCTTCCATTAAAAAGCTAATTTCTTCTTGATCTAAATGTGGTTTTGCCTTTGTATAATATTCTTTTAAAACATCCTTAGGACTATAAGAACTATAATCTTTGTTTAAAGACACATAGTCTTGTACAGTTCCACCAGTTTCTTCCATAAAAGATACTAGTTTTTCAATGTTTTCTGGTAAAGGTTTACCTAAGATTTTTTCATCTCTTTGCGCTTCTTTAACTTCTTTCGCTATTTCCTTTACCTCTTCTTTTGTTATTTCTTGGATCGGGGTAATTTCTTCAACAACCTCGCTGGGCTTTGATACTTGTTCGTCCACTCCAGAGCTATCTCCGGTTTGTTCGCCCACATCCATTTTCTTTGTTTCTCCGATTTGAATGGCATCTTCTTCTTTTTTTAAAGCCTCAGTAGGTATTTCCACTTTTATAACCTCTGGGGCTATATCACCTGTTGCCTCTGGTTTTGTTAAATCAACCTTGGTTATTTCGTCTTTAGATTGTAGACTTAAATTTTTAGGTTTTTTCTTTTTAATTTTAAACTCACCTTCTTGCTTGATAGGCTCATTTGATTTTGTTTCTTCTGACATGATAAAATATTATATAATTATTAAATAGTTAACTAGGCGGCATTATATTTTGTAAACCAAACGTGCCTAGTTGTGATGAATCTCCACTTTCAAAATCTACTGGAGCTGAATCGTTTTGTCGTTGATTTATTAATTGACTTTGTTGAGTTCCTTGTAATTTAACTCTTTTATCTTTTCTATCTTCTATTTTGCTTTCTTTCTCAGACTCTACGCCCATTTTTATTTGAGCTAACTGTTTTTGGTACTCAAACTCTTGAGCCATTAACTGTTGTTTAACCGTCATCTCTGTTTGCATCCTTTGAATTTCAAACTGTGACTTGGCTTGTTCTACCTGTACTTTTGATTCTGTCATAGCTTGGTTTTTTTGAACCTCAGCCATAGCGGCAGCTTCTGTAGTTTTAGCATTTGCTTGTGCTTGTGCTTGAATCATTTGCTGTTGTTGCGCTTGCTCCCTTGCTATTTTCTTTTTTCTTTTTTGCTTCAGCAACTGATTAGCTAGTTTAAGGTTTTTTATTTGCCTTATATCTATAGCATCTTCTAAGTCAATACCTCCGCTTTGCAAAGCTATTTGTATGTTTTGCTCTAACTGAGCTTGAGCTTCGTCATCAGGTTCTAATTCTAAGAATATACCAAAATCATGCAGATTAAGTGTAGCTATTTCAGCTAATGTACTAGCATTAAATAATGATATGCTCTCTATTAAAGCATTTTTAGTTAAAGGAAAAGAAAGTACATCAACCATCTTTAAAGATATGTTTTCACATATTCTAAGAGCAAGAAATAAGCTAGCTTGATTAACGTGCTTAGTTGCTATATTAGATTGATTAGCAGCCATCTTTGCTATGCCTACTAATGCGTCTTTATCCTGCATACTACCATCTCTAGCTTCGTTAAGACCTGTTACATCTCTTATCATTTGTAGATAATAATTGTAAGTCATTATTAAGCTTTGTAACTTAGCGCTTCCAGCTGATGATTGTAATTCTTGAATAGGCACTTTACCTCTATTTAGCTCTCCATCTTGAGTTAGAGATCTACCAACGATAGAACCAGTTTGAAAATACATGTTTAATGCCTCTGCTGGATTATAATTTGTGCCGTTACCTAGGTCAACTTCAGCGAGCCCATCCATATCTAAGAACACACCATCTGGCACCATTCTAGACAAGACCTGCTGCATTTTCAAATGTGTTATTTGAATCATGTCAGCAAAACCTGTTATCTTACTTACTATAGATTCTATTCTACCTTTATACATTCTAGGTGCGCATATAGCGTAGTTCATTTCAACCTTAGTGTTGTCAGAATTAGGCCTTGTCATATTTTCAGCAAGTTCCCATTTTAACATTATATCCGTACCAAGAACTTTAACACCTGAGTATAAAACTTCTATGGTTCTAGAAACCTTGTTATACGTGTCAGCAGGTGGTGGATTAAATTCGTCTGTTTTTTGAATAACTTTTTCTAAACCATTTTCAGTGTTTTTTAATTTAAACACTTGGTTCATATACGTCTTATATTCAAAATACATAACTTGAACCGTGTTACTGTCGTAGTTACCCCACCCTGTTATGTACTGCCTATTACCTGGCATTTCCTGTATTCTTTGAAGTTCTTTTTCTGGTATACTAGGAAATTGTTTTTTTAATTCAGGTATTGTAATAGATTTAACTTCACCAACATAGTAAACATCTTCAAAGTTAGGATCTTCTGTATAGGAATATATTAAATTAGCTGGATCAACATAGTCAACAACTATACCGTTTGTTTTATTAAAACTTGTTTTAGCACAAGCAATACCACAAACAACTAAGTCTTCGTTTATTCTTCTTTTTGTCAATGGCCATCTATTACTAGCTAATGTAGTTGTTATAGCTTCCTCTTCTGCTATTTCTACTGATTGTTTGTAGGAAAGTTGCATGTGAAGTTCTAATTCCTCATTACTTTGAGGTAGTTGTTCAGCTGGTATTTTTGACTGTTTAGCATCAATGCCCAAAGCTTGCTTTGCTTGCTGCATTAATTCTTTAGCGTACATATCTTCAGCTATAGCCTGTGCATATTTTGTTCGTTTTTTTACAGACTCTGGATCTTGAGAATATGCTTTAATTTCAAACTCTTTATTAGATATACCATTTACTACTATATTAACAAATTTAGATATAACAGGAACTGGCTTCCAGTCTAAATTTAAATAAGACAAATCACCATTTATAGATAACTCGTCTTTGTATTTTTGAACAGATTGCTCTCCTCTAGCGTATAGTCTTAGGTTATGAAAATTATTCCAACTAGTAAGGTATCTGTTACCGTTTGTTCTACCTTGATTAAACCACTCAGTTTCAATAGCAGAAGCTACTTGAGAGCCGTACTCTCTTGAAGCTTTTTCAGCGTCTGGTACTACCTGACTAGGAAAAGCGCTATTTGAATTAGTATATATTTTCATTTATTCAATTATTTTTGACAATGTACCTTTGTTATTATATCTTTTAAAACCTAAATTGTAAGAAGGTCTTTTGAATGTCGGGTTTGGTTTATACTTGTTTTTATTGCAAGCCATAATAGCTAAGCCTGAGCTTATAGACGCATCATGAGATGTTCTATTATTTATATTAAATTTAGCCCAATCTTCAAGAGTTCTTTGGAAATAAACATCACCATAATTACCATCATCTTTTAAACCAACATGGTGTTCTATATAAGATTCTATTGCCGCTGCGTGAGCTTGCTTTATATCTTCACTAGAGTTTGGTATTCCACCTATTTCTCTCTCTGTGGTTGATAATTTACTATATTTTTTATCTGGTCTATTTATAGAGTAACCTCTATAACCTCTACGTTTAAAATAATACAACAGTCTAGGTTTGTTGTTTTCAGCAAGTATTGGCATACCATAAAAAACACAAGCCATTAATACATCTTCAAAAAATATTTCAGCTGTTTGAGGTCTAGATATATATTCTAGGAAAAAATGATTTGATGGAACATTATCCATGTTAAACTTAGTTAAACCATGTAAAGCTCCATTAGATCCTCTTCTGTCTACAGTTCCAGATATATCGTAACTGTCACAACCAAAAGCTCCCATGTAATCATTGCCAGGCCATTTAAGTCCGTTTTTCTTTATAACACTATTTTGCATTTCAACAGATGGTATCCAAGATACAAAAAATCTACCTTGCTTACTAGGCATAAAAACAACTTTAGTATCTTTTATGCCGTTAACCCATTGAAAATTACCTTGTGTTATTATTCCGCTGTTTTTTAAATCAGCATTCCAATCTACTTGTTGATATATTTTAGTAAGATTAAATAAAGATGATTTAGCCTCGTCTCTAAATGCGTGCTCTTCCGTTCTTGGAAACTGACGGTAAAATTCGTTTAAACCATCTTGGTCTTCTTTTAAGCCATTTACTTCGTTTTGCCAGTACTCAATTACACCTAGCTTTATATCAGAACCATGAGGATCTTTTACAGCTTTCTTTGGTGTATCGAAGACAGGTACGCCATAAGAATCAATGTATCCTTCGTAGTTCCACTCCATAGGTATGAACAAAGAATATAATCCCGAGCTAGTCTGCCCATTGGCGTTTCTTTTTGTAACATCTGAAGCGTTATATAGTTTTTTAAAATTATCTCCTCCTTTATCTAAAGCGTTTGATGTACTTCCCATCATACACTTACCTATAACTTTACTACCTAATCTTAATGTTGTTTTTGTGACCCTCCAGTTGTTGAGGATGTTGTTCGGCCTTTCCCATTTCCCCGATTCATCGTGGACGAGGAGTTTAAGTTTTTCCCCATCGTAGGAGTTGTCACCGGTATTCTTCCAGTCGATGGTGGTGTCAAGACCGGTAATTTCTTGTACCTTCGTATTGGCGTCAAGCTTTCTACGGGTGAATTTTGACGCGGGTACCCTGTACGCGAGCTCGGTCTTTGGCCTATCCATACCGTCCTGGATCGGTTTGAAAAAGAAGGGATAGTTAACGGAAATTGGTACCACCTTATCTGTGAACATCTTTTTAGCATCGGGACCAGATTTGGACAATATGCCGAACCGTGAATCCGTGGATATTGTAGCAAGGTTGACCGACTCAGCTGAGGACATAAATGAGAATCCTGACCTACGGTTTTTAAGATAACACATTCCATAAGACCTGGCATCTGCTTTGCATGCCTCCCAAAATATGTAGAATAATCTATTTGATTCCCTAAAGTCTGGTTTCCCAACATCAATTTTGGACCACTGCAAGTACATGTAATGAGTACCAGTGATATAAGTAGGAACGTCTTTGTTAATAAACCAAAAACCTTCTTCACGCCTAATAAATTCTTTGTCAATATAGTCATACCATTTTTCTTTAAAATCCAAAGGGTACTCTTCCCAGTCGAATACAGATTTAATTTTCTTTAATTCCTTGGGGTATTCAGAATAATTCCACTTATTGTTTTCGAATTTTACGACTTCATTTTCTTTTGGTAAAGCTATTTTAAGGTTTTGTATTTCATACACTTTTCCTATCTGGCCAGTCTTACTTATTACTATTATATCGTAATCCTCATTGTAACCGTATTCCCATTTCTTATGCTTGTTCTTGTGATTTAAAGTTTTAGAATCAACATAGTTTTTTAATACTTTGTATAAAGTTTGCTCGTACATTATTTAGATCTACCTTCAGCAAAACCCTTAAAAGCTGTTTCTTCTTTAACTTTTTTAGGTTTCTCATTTAACAAGTCTTCTTCTTCCTGTATTCTATTTAATATTTCAAAAGCATCAAATATAGCTAACTTCTTAGTAGCTGCTGCATTTTTTAATCTGTCTGCCGATATATCATCGTCTGAATCAACAATAGCTTCTTTAGCTACTTTTATTAATTCTTCAACTGCTACTTGCCCAGCTTGGATTATATTCCTTTTGGTTTTGTTGATCTCCATACTTAATTACAATATCATTTGATTTCATACAATACAATCGCTCTTTGTCTACAATAAAGTCATATTCACCATAAGGTGTGTAGCCTACAGTGTCACCCTCGTTTATTCCTAGAGCTTCTAAAGAGCTATTACCTATTTTAAGTATACCAATAAGTTTTTTCTCTTTACTAACTTCTAAACCATCTTTATTAACTAGTGGTTTTATAAAACATCTATTATTTATAGAGTTCCATTTATCTTTTTTCTTATAAAGATACACTTGATCTAATGCACAGAAATACAAACCATCAATAAATGATGATCTACTTTTTTTCTTAACACCTTTCATATCGTAAAACGTACGAAAAACATTATGATGTATAACTATTAAATCACCTTTACTTATAGGTGTTTTAAATGCTTTAGGAACTTCTACAACCTCGGCAATATTATTAACAAATTTAAAACTTTCTATTTTAGTGTTAAGTATTATTTTTTTATTACCTATTTCTATTTCGTTGTCGTATTCTTTTCCAACTGGTCTAACTATAAAGTCGTATAAGCTTTTCATTAGTATTCTAAATCGTACTCAACAGATATAGCCATGTTAGAATTAAATTTCTTCCATGGCAATATATCGTTGTTTTTCTTTATGTGTATATTATAAGAATTATCTGAGTCTTCAAAAAGTATGTGTGATATTTCGTGACCACCATAGACTTGTTGTCCTACAGAGTAATGCATAGCATCGTTTTTGTAGTCAGACCCAATACTAATCTTTCTAATATTATTTGTCATCTTCCTGCTCGATGTCTGTGTAAGAGCCATCTTTTAAGTCTATGTTTACTTGACCGTACTGCTCCTCTAATTCTTTTTTTGTTTTATCTATATCAGCAGTTACCTCTTTAATAGCACCGTGCGCGTTTAATTTTTGCACATCTAACAAACCTATATGTCTCAACAAATCATTCATTTTGGTTTGTTGTTCAGTTACAGTTTTCAATTGCTCTTCTGTAATCTTATTTACTTTCATTTCTTTTACTTTACTCATAATTTAATTTGATTTAATTGTTTTTTTTAATAATCTAATTGCACCTATAATCCATATGGCTAAAAAGAAATATGGAAAATATGTAAATGTCATGTCCCACGAATATTTTTGAGTGGCTGGATTCTCATTAAGCATATAAGCTAGAAAAAAATAACCAGGCACTAATAACGCGTACATTACTAGTTTTAAATATTTCATTTTATTTTATTTAATTAATACTCTTACTATTTATTATTACTTATAGATTTGAATTTTTCCACACCTCGTGATCCAAAGTAAGCTATATAAACAGTTGTAAGTAACTGTTTTAATAATCCAATCCACTCTTGTTCTACAGTAAAAGATATTTCATGGTGACTATCAACCCATATAAAGGCTATAGCCATAAAAGATAAAAATATTAAAGCCATAGGTCGTGTGTTTTTAGAAAGCCATGAATCTGATTTCATATCGCTTTCCCAACGCCTTGTTATTTGACTCTCTGCCTCTGCATTAGCTTTATCCATTATTTCTTGGATTTGCTTTTTAATTAGCAGTTTTTCTTCTTCCGTGGTAGTAAGCTTATCGATGACGTCACCAACTTCTTTGATAACGCCACCCGTAAGCCATTGAATTATTTTTTTCAATTATTTAAAGTATTTTTTTACTGCAGATAAACCTCTACCTAACATAGTACCATCTTGATTTGCGTCATTAAAAATAGTATCTCCATCTCCCATTGGTTTACCTGATCTTGAATCACTTACGTAACCAGTCTTAACAGTAGGTGTTGTGATTTTCTTTTCAGGTGGAAAAAAGTTAGCCCCTATCATAGTTTCTCCAAATCTATTAACAGATCCAGCAGAACCTCCAGTTTTTCTAACGCGATTTAAATGATCTCCAGGCCAAGTGTCATCACTTCCCGTAGAATCAAAAACCATTGAATTAGCTAGTTTACCAACTGGACCTAGATCTTTATGTTGAGGATCGTGAGTAATAGTTAGATTGTTTTTTGCTTTTGTACCTACTAAAGACTTTCTTCCCAAACCACCTGTGTTTGGATTTAAACCATAAGATCCACTAGTTTTATGAGTGTGCACTCTATCATCATCTCCATGTCCTTTATCAGCTGGACCATGTTTCATGTATTTAGCAGCACCTCCATTAGTCATAATGTCTTGAACCCTAGCAGCTCCTTTTTGGTAGCAATTTTTTCTTGCTGGACCATCAAAAGATTGACTGTAACCCATTCTTGAAGCTCCTTTACCGTCTTCAGCGTAATCAGGGACACCATTTCCGTTTGCGTCTGGTTTTTTCTTAGCAGCTCCTTTTTGGTTTTTCGCTAACTCCTTTGCTGGAGCGCTTGATTTTTCAGCAGAATAACTTCCACCGTCTTGATTTGTTTTCATTTTTGCCATTGTTATTTTTTTATTTTTTTGCTTTAATTTTTTTTTCTGCGGCGTATGCGTCTTTTTCCCAAGGACCTTTACCGGCTTGCATTACTGAATAGTCGTACTCTTTTCCCTTAAACATCACTCTACCAGCTCCATTAGAATCAACCTCATAGTCCAATCCAGTACCTGGATTTTTTATCTCGTCTTTGTATTGATCAACGTGGATTTTCTCGTGAGCTAAGGTTTTTTCTATTTCT
>Ga0209533_1001494_pt1 | contig 21975 bp, 22 predicted proteins | sample COG_04_FD_184748 | JGI IMG/M metagenome (GOLD analysis project Ga0209533, IMG submission 184748) | Pelagic Microbial community sample from North Sea - COGITO 998_met_04 (SPAdes) (version 2) | ecosystem: Environmental > Aquatic > Marine > Neritic zone/Coastal water | place: Helgoland, sampling...
CCCCCTGCCGATCAAACTGAACCCAGCGGGCGTTATCCCACCGATCTTTGCCTCTGCGCTGTTGTTGTTGCCAACGACGATTTCAACATTCTCTGGCACGCAAACAAGCCCGTTCATGAACACGCTGTTGGCGTATATGGGCCCGGGTCAACCGTTGTATCTGGCGTTCTTTGTCGCGATGATCGTGTTCTTTAGCTATTTTTACACGGCCAACGTATCGTTCAAGACGGATGATGTTGCGGACAATCTGAAAAAGCAGAACGGTTTTGTGCCAGGCATTCGCCCAGGTAAAAAGACCGAGGAATATCTGGATTACGTGGTTGCACGTTTGCTGGTTCTTGGCTCTGCATATTTGTGTGCCGTGTGTTTGTTGCCAGAAATTCTGCGCGCCCAACTGGCGATCCCGTTCTACTTTGGGGGTACGTCTTTGCTGATCGTTGTGTCCGTTACGATGGATACGATCACGCAGGTTCAATCGCATCTGTTGGCGCATCAATACGAAAGCCTGATCGAGAAATCGAAACTGCGTGGTAAGAACCGTAGCAAGGCACGTGGCGGTCGTCGCGGTCGCTAAGATCAAAATAACCCAAGAATTTGAGGCCATGCTGATCCCAGTGTGGCCTTTTTTCGTTGGCGGATTTTGATACTGCTGCGACGTGTATGCGCAAGTATACGATTCCTGATTTCGCTAGCTTGAAAAAGACGTTATCAATACGCTGCACTTCGAAGGGAATTTACAATGAACATTATTTTGCTTGGACCACCGGGCGCGGGTAAGGGTACTCAGGCTGCCGTATTGGTGGAAGATCGCAACATGGTTCAGCTGTCCACGGGCGATATGCTGCGGGCGGCGCGTACATCAGGCACTGAAATGGGTAAGATGGTTGCGGGTGTGATGGATCGCGGTGAATTGGTAACAGACGAGATTGTAATCGGGTTGATCCGCGAACAGTTGGAAACGGCAAAGGCGGATGGCGGGTTCATTTTTGACGGATTTCCACGCACGCTTGCACAGGCGGATGCCTTGGGTGAATTGTTGCAAAGCGTTGGGCAGAAACTGGATACGGTTGTTGAGATGCGTGTCGATGACACGGCATTGGTGGCGCGGATTACCGGGCGTTACACCTGCGGAAATTGTGGTGAGGGATACCACGACGAAGCGAAAAAGCCTGCAGTTGAAGGCAAGTGCGATAAATGCGGCGGCTCTGAGTTTAAGCGCCGTGCGGATGACAATGAAGACAGCTTAAGAACACGTTTGATGGCGTATTACAAAGATACCTCGCCGTTGATCGGGTATTACTATGCCAAGGGTCAGTTGCAGAGCATTGACGGGTTGGCATCGATTGATGATGTGAAATCTTCGATTAGTGGGGCGTTAAGCAACGTTTGATTTGCGCGCGGTGCTGAGCCCTGCGGCGCGGGGTGCCTGCGGCGCGGATATTTTTGGCCAGAAGAAACTAAAGCCGTTCGAGCAATCGGGCGGCTTTTTCTATTTCGGGGCCGAGGGGACGGTCGGTTGTTAGGAGTGGCAGCTCGTTTGACAGGGTCGCGACAATGGGCGCGGCGTTTGGGCCGAGGATTGGGTTGCGCAGGTGGATGGCTTGCAGGGCGGTGCGTGCCTCTAGCCCGAGGAGGAGTTTGAGGGGCGCGGTGAGGGCGTGCAGTTTGGTGGCGGATTGCGGGGTCATGGGGGCCACGTCTTCGACGCTGTCAGACACCGGGGCAGGTGGGTGCGTTGGGTGTGATTGGTTCTGGATATCGGCCAACAGGGCGGCGGCGGTTTTTTGGGCGGGGACGAAGCCTGCGGATGCGCCGCCTGTGGGGGAGAGGTATTTTGGCAAGGCGGTGAGGTCTGGATTCATCAGGCGTTGAATGCGCTGAAGGCTGTCGTTTGCGACGCGGGTGAGGGCAAGGATGGTTGTGTCGAGCGCGAGGGCCAGCGCGGTTGTGTGGAAGTTGGCGGTGGAGGTGAGCGTGCCGTCTGGCAGCAGGGCGGGGCTATCGGAGGTGGCGTTCAGTTCGGTCTCGAGGGTTGCGATAGCTTGATCCAGGGCGTGTTGTGCCGCGCCGAGTGTTGTGTGCGCGGTGCGAATCGACAGTGCCTCTTGGATGCGGCGGGGGGTGTTTTGCGTGCCGCTGAGGTGATCGCGCAGCCACGCGGCGCAGGTGGTTTGGCCGTTGGCTGGACGCAGGGCGTTGGCGGCGGCTGATAGGACGTCACGATTGGCGTCATATCCGATGTAGGTGAGCAGGAGCGCGTGGTGGGCCATGCGCAGGGTGGTTTGGGCGGCTGTCAGGGCGTTGGCGGCGAGGGCGACGGTGAGGCCTGTGTGATTGATGAGCGCCATTGCGTCTTTGGCTTGCAGCGGTGGTGCGTTTGGGGCGTCGCAGATTTGCAAGGCCCACGGGGCGAGTTGGGTGAGGTCGCCAGCGCCGATGGAACCGTATTGCGGGATAGCTGGGGAGAGGCCTGCGTTAAAGCAGGTGATTAGGTGGGTGAACAGGTCGGGCGAGATGCCAGAGTGGCCTTTGGCAGCGGAGAGGATGCGGTAGAGCAGGACGGCGCGGCCTGTTTTTTCTGGGAGGTTTGGGCCGACGGCGCTGGCGCGACCATTGAGGATTTGACGTTGGAAAGCGGTGATTTCATCAGTCGAGAGGCGATGGTCGAGGTTTGCGCCGAGGCCTGTGTTCAGACCGTAGATCGGTGCGTCGCCGCCGACAGCTGCATCAATGTGAGCGCGGGCCGTTTGCAAGGTTTGCGTGACTTGGGGCGCGACGATGAGTTGGGTGGTGGCGTCAACGGCGGCTTGGAATTGCGCCAGCGTTATTGGGCCGCCGTCGATCAGCATCAGTAGAACCGCAGGCGTTGGCTGACGCCCATTGATTTTGCTTTGGTCAGCATGGCGTGGCCGAGCGCGATATCGGACAGGGACAGGCCGCGATGCCAGAACAGGATGGTTTCATCGTCAGATTCGCGTGCGGGTTTGACGCCTGCAACGATCTGGCCAAGTTCAGCGTGCAAGGTTTCTGCGGTGATGCGTTTTGTGTCGACGTGTTCGCGCAAGCTGCCGAATTTGCCAAAGGCTTGGCCCCAATCGTCCATCACGACTTTGGCCATGATATCGGTGAGGTTGAGTTCCACGGCGGACATGGTGCCGTAAGGGATGACGAGCGCACCCTTTTTGATCCATTCGGTTTTGAATAGAGGTGTTGGCTCGGACAGGCGCGAGGCCTCGACCATAATGTCTGCGCCTTCTAGGCAGTCTTGCCAGTTGTCGGTGACGATGATTTTGCGGCCCAAGTCTGCCTCTAACTTGGTGGCGAAGGCGTTGCGGCTCTCGGGGCGGCGGGAGTGGATGCGGACCTCGTCGAAATCAAACAGGTGGCAGAGCAGGCGGATGTTCCAATAGGCCGTGCCGCGCGCGCCGATGTGGGCGAGGATTTTCGGGTTTTTCGGCGCGAGATATTTTGCGCCGATGGCGGTGACCGCGCCTGTGCGCATGTCGGTGATGCCGCCTGCCTCGACTATGGCTTTGGGGGCGCCGTTGCGCGGATCAAACAGAGTGAGGAGGCCGTATTCAGAAGGGCGGTTGGTTTTGTAGTTATCGACAAAATCGCCGACGACTTTGGTGCCAGCCGCGTCGATGTCTTCGCCGATCCAACCGCGCAACACGTTGAAGTGGCCTTCGACCCCAGCGCGGGGATGGATGTGCATACGCGGTTCAATCGAGGTTTCACCGCGCCCTTGCATCGCGAGGCTGTCCTCGATTGCGGACAGGATTTCAGCGTCGGTGAGGTTGAGAGCCTCGATATCAAAGCGGTTGAGGAAATCGAGATAGACGGGGGGTGTGTTTTCTGGAGCCATGCCAAATTGGTAGCGGGGAAAATTGGTGGGGGGAAGTGCGCGTTTGAAAAGGTGTGGCATTTCGATTGGAATTGTCTTTAGGTGAGTGCGGGAGAATTTCAGTTTAACAGGGAGACCGCCATGACCCAGCCGTGGACAAAATACTATTCCGAGGATGCCAAGAATTTTGATATGGCAAATATGGGGGCGCAAACCTTTGGTGCGCTTTTGGACGCGGCGGCGGCAACGCATGGTGATAAGCCTGCGATGACGACGATCCTGCCAACGGGCGCAGAGGCGACGATTTCGTACACCCAAATGAAGGCCGAGGCGGAGGCGTTTGCGGTGTATCTGCGCGGTGTTCTGAAGTTGACGGCGGGAGATACGGTTGCGGTGATGACAGCCAATTGCATTGGGTTTGGTGTGGCGTCGATGGGGATCGCCAAGGCGGGCTGTATCAGCACAAATGTGAACCCGCTGTATACCGCGCCAGAGTTAGAGCATCAGTTGAACGATAGCGGTGCCAAGGTTTTGGTGATCATTGATCTGTTTGGCGACAAAGTGGATGAGGTGATTAAAAACACCGGCGTTCAGCAGGTGATTACGCTGTCGTTGCTGGAGTATTTTTCAACGGTAAAGCGCGCGTTGTTGGGGTTTGTTTTAAAGCGGGTGAAGAAGGTTATTCCTGATATGGCAACGCCCCATATCACGCTGAAGGCCGCGTTGGCGGCCGGTAAGGCGGCATCGGGCGGTGTGGATATCGCGGAATATTCTGCGCATGTTTTGCCAACAGATGTGGCGTTGTTTCAGTACACCAGTGGGACGACGGGGCGCAGCAAGGGCGCAGAGCTGACCCACCAATCGGTGATCGCAAATGCCTATCAGGCGGAGTTGATGACCGAGGATTTGATGAGCGGGACGGGCGAGACTGTTTTGGTGATCCTGCCGTTGTATCACATCACGGCGTTCGCGCTGATCTTTGTGGCGGGGATGCGCACGGGCGCACACAGTATTATGATCCCGAGTCCGCGCCCGCCATCGAACCTGAAGGCGGCGTTTGAGAAGCATAAAATTACGTGGTTCACGGGGATTAACACGCTGTACGCGGCGCTGTTGGTGGAGCCTTGGGCCAAGAAAGAGCTGTTCAAGGATGTGCGGTTCTGTGGGTCTGGCGGCGCGGCGCAGACCACGGGTGTGGCGCAGAAATGGGAAGATATGACAGGTATCCCGATCCGTCAGGGCTATGGCATGACGGAATGTTGCGGTGTGCTGACGTTCAATCCAACGGACGACAATCGGCTGGGGTCGGTTGGGATACCTGTGCCGGGCATGGAGGTGCGGATCGTGGATGATGCGGGCAAAGACGTGGCGCTGGGCGAACCTGGTGAAGTGATCGGGCGTGGGCCGACGGTAATGAAAGGCTATATCAATCGCCCCGAGGCGACGGCGGAAACTATTGTCGATGGGTGGCTGCATTCGGGCGACATCGGGGTGATGGACGCCGACGGATTTATCGAGATCGTGGATCGAAAGAAGGACATGATTTTGGTGTCTGGGTTCAACGTATCGCCAAACGAGATTGAGGACACGATTTCCAAAATGGCGGGTGTCGTTCAAGTGGGTGTTGTTGGCATCCCTGACGAAAAGATGGGCGAAGCACCAGCGGCGTTTATTGTGCGGGCGGATGACAGCGTGACCGAAGAGAGCGTTGTGGAAGCATGCCGCGCTGGGCTGACGAATTACAAAATCCCGAAACGAGTGCAGTTTGTGGACGAGGTGCCAGTGACGTTGTCTGGGAAGGTTCTGCGCAGGCAGTTGCGGGATGAGTATTTGGGGTAGGTGGGGGATGGGCAGCTACGCGGGGACTATGCTGCCACTGGTTGCAAAGGCATCAATGGCAGCTTTAAGAAATTGTCTTGCTAGAAGATGTCACGGCATCAACTGCGACCAAATCATTCCCGCCACGTAAATTCCGACACCGAAGGACAAATGGGCGAACAGGCTGCGTTGTCGTGCGACCCAAGGCGATGGGGTCTTCGAAGCGGCCAATCCAAATCCAAAAGCAGGCTGCATTATGCAGAATGGCGCGCAAAGGCTCAGCCCTCCAGTGACAAGCGGGTACCCTAAACTCGGGGAGAGATACCAATTTGCCCCCATGAATGCGAACATCAGCAGAACGAAAAACACACCGATACCGTAGTGAAAAAACCAACCAACAGTCCGTTCGTAGCGCCGTGGAGGGGATTGCAGAATAGTGTCATGGAAAAACTGGCCCTCTGGTAGCCCAATGATCCATCGGCCAACCAATGCGTAGTTTAAACTGGGTATCTTGAAAAAATACCTTTGAAGCCAAGCAAAGGCATCCATGAACGCCGTTGCGCCAATACCAATAACAACCGCAGCAATCGCTGCATCTATCAAGTTCATAATACTTCCTTTTTCTTGCGCTGAATGCGGACCGAATATACTTTGCCACTTCAAGTCAACTTGAGGTCAAGTATGAAAACCATCGATATCGCTGAACTTTCACAGCAAACTGGACTACCCGCATCTACGCTGCGATATTATGAAGAACAGTCCTTGATCAGCGCGATCGGGCGAAGAGGTCTCCGGCGACTGTTCGACACTTGTGTCTTCCAGCGTCTTGCCCTTGTAGCATTAGGTAAGTCGGCAGGTTTTTCGCTGTCAGAAATCGCCGCGTTTCTTCTATCCAATCATACTTCATCCATTGATCGCGGCGCCCTCCGTGCAAAGGCCGACGAAATTGATCGCCAAATACATGTGCTGCAACAAGTTCGCGATGGTCTGCTACATGTAGCCAAATGCCCGGAACCAAGCCACCTAGAGTGTCCCAAGTTTCAAAAGATGATGCGTATCGCCGCCAAGAAACAAGCGCGAGCGGTAAAGCATTAGCCGACCTTCGCGCGCGGTGCAGCATCGGTCAATGTGTCCGCCGCTCAAAGCGGACATTGCTTTCGTATTCTCACCCTAGCCCACTTGACGAAACGCCACTTCCCCCGTAAGGCACGACTTCCTTAATGAATCGGTCATATTTCGCCCTCAGGGTGATTCGGCCAAAGCATTGAGGGAAATAGGCCCGATGCCACGGTGGCGTTGGGTTTTTGTTGTGAAAAAAGGTTCTGGAGAGACGGAACCGCAACCATGAAGGAAGACGCACTTTGGCACGTATTGCTGGCGTGAACTTGCCGACCCATAAACGGGTCCCAATCGCCCTCACATATATTCACGGTATCGGACCAACCTCCGCTGCTAAAATTTGCGAAGAAACTGGTATCGACGTGACACGTCGTATCAACGAATTATCCGATGCGGAAATTCTGAAAGTTCGTGAATCAATCGACGCTAACTTTGACGTAGAAGGTGACTTGCGTCGCGAAGTTTCCATGAACATCAAACGTCTGATGGACCTTGGTTGCTATCGCGGTCTGCGTCATCGTCGTGGTTTGCCTGTTCGCGGTCAACGCACCCACACAAATGCTCGTACTCGTAAGGGCCCTGCCCGTGCGATTGCTGGCAAGAAGAAATAAGGAGGGCTTGAATTATGGCACGTGAAAAACTTCGCGCTAAGAAGAAGGTCAAAAAGAACATCACCACTGGTGTTGCTCACATTAACTCCTCTTTCAACAACACAAAGATCCTGATTGCAGACGCCCAAGGCAACGCAATCTCTTGGTCTTCTGCTGGTACTATGGGCTTCAAAGGCTCGCGTAAATCCACACCTTATGCAGCACAGATGGCTGCCGAAGATGCGGCTAAGAAAGCGCAAGAGCATGGCGTGAAAACGCTGGAAGTTGAAGTTCAGGGTCCAGGTTCTGGTCGTGAAAGCGCACTTCGTGCGTTGGCTGCGGTTGGTCTGAACGTCACATCTATTCGTGACGTTACCCCGATCGCCCACAACGGCTGTCGCCCACCAAAGCGCCGTCGGGTTTAATTCGACAACATATTCTTACGGAACCGTGCATTCGTGCGGTTCCGGATTTTTAAATACCCCTCGGGTGTTCCCGACCACACCGGATCCGGTCGGCGAACGAGAATGGAGGCACTATGATCCATAAGAATTGGCAAGAGCTCATCCGTCCAACACAATTGGACATCAAACCAGGTGGCGACCCGCTGCGTCAGGCAACCTGTGTTGCTGAGCCGCTAGAGCGTGGCTTTGGTTTGACACTTGGCAACGCGCTGCGTCGTGTTTTGCTGTCATCCTTGCAGGGTGCTGCAATTACATCCGTTCAGATCGACAACGTTCTGCACGAGTTTTCATCCGTTGCTGGTGTACGTGAAGACGTAACCGACATCGTGCTGAACCTAAAAGGTGTGGCTGTCGCAATGGAAGCAGAAGGCACGAAACGTGTGTCTATTGCAGCCAAAGGCCCAGGTGTTGTGACCGCTGGTGACATCTCTGAAACTGCTGACATCCAAGTCCTGAACAAAGAGCACGTGATCTGTCATCTTGACGATGGCGCATCCTTGTTCATGGAAATGACTGTGGAAACTGGCAAAGGCTATGTTGCTGCGGACAAAAACCGCCCAGAAGATGCACCAATTGGTTTGATCCCAATTGATGCGTTGTTTTCACCTGTTGTGAAAGTGTCTTACGACGTTCAACCAACACGTGAAGGTCAGGTTTTGGATTATGACAAACTGACACTAAAACTGGAAACAGATGGGTCTATCACGCCAGATGATGCCGTAGCTTATGCTGCGCGTATTTTGCAGGATCAACTGTCTGTGTTTGTGAACTTTGACGAGCCAGAGTCTGCTTCTCGCCAAGAAGAAGAAGACGATCTGGAATTCAACCCGCTGCTTCTTAAGAAAGTGGACGAGTTGGAATTGTCAGTCCGTTCCGCAAACTGTCTGAAGAACGACAACATCGTCTACATCGGCGATTTGATCCAAAAGACCGAAGCAGAAATGCTGCGCACGCCAAACTTTGGCCGCAAGTCTTTGAACGAGATCAAAGAAGTTCTGACGGGTATGGGTCTGCACCTCGGTATGGATATCGTGGATTGGCCACCGGACAACATCGAAGATCTGGCTAAAAAGTACGAAGACCAGTTCTAAGAATTAGAGGCGCGGCTTTGGTCGCGCCTCGACACTAAAATGCCCGCTTGGTGCGGGGAATTGGTTGGATTTTTGAGAAGCAAAATTCCAACTCGGGTAATTCTGCCCCAAGGAGTGTGAGACCCAACGCAGGCTCACCAGACAAAGTATAAAGACTAGATAAGGAAATATGACATGCGTCACGCACGTGGATACCGCCGCCTAAACCGGACACACGAACATCGTAAAGCGTTGTTCTGTAACATGGCTGGCTCGCTCATTGAGCACGAACAAATCAAAACAACTTTGCCAAAAGCAAAAGAACTGCAGCCAATCGTCGAGAAGATGATCACATTGGCGAAACGCGGTGATTTGCACGCGCGCCGTCAGGCAGCAGCAAAGTTGAAAGAAGACAAGTATGTGAGCAAATTGTTCGACATTCTTGGCCCACGCTATGCTGAACGTCAGGGCGGTTACATCCGCGTGATGAAAGCTGGCTTCCGCTACGGCGACATGGCGCCAATGGCGATCATCGAATTTGTTGATCGTGATGTTGATGCGAAAGGCGCAGCCGACAAAGCGCGCGTTGCAGCCGAGATGGATGCAGAAGAATAAAAACGGATTAAATTCCGGGACAGTAGTGCAACGGCCTTTCGGTTGACGCGCAGAACCCCGCAACGGCTTGATCGTTGCGGGGTTTTTCTTTGAGTATTTAACGACAAAAGAAGCGGGGCGCGGTGCTTTACCTTTTGGGGGTGTGGGGGCAGAGTAATTGCGAAGTGTGATGATTAGAGCGGTTTGCTATGACATTTAAATCACCTGCGTTTCGTTAACCGCTTGACGGTAAAGGGGGGGCTAATGTCTCAATCACCACAAATGGCTCAAGTTGAAAGCGAAACGCGATAATGGCTGATTTATTTGATAGTGTAGAGCCGGGTGCGGCGGGCGGGAAACCTGCGCCGCTGGCGGATCGGTTGCGCCCTGCCACATTTTCGGAGGTGATTGGCCAGCAGCATTTGTTGGGCGAAGACGGCGCGTTGCGGGTGATGTTGGAAAGCAGCAATCTGTCGTCGATCATTTTCTGGGGGCCGCCCGGGGTTGGTAAGACGACGCTAGCGAAATTACTGGCCGATGAAACCGAGATGGAGTTCGTGCAGATCAGCGCGATCTTTTCGGGTGTTGCGGATTTAAAGAAGGTGTTTGAGGCGGCCAAATTGCGGCGGCAAACGGGGCGCGGGACGCTGTTGTTTGTGGATGAGATTCATCGGTTCAACAAAGCCCAGCAGGATGGGTTTCTGCCCCACATGGAAGATGGCACCATTGTTTTGGTTGGGGCGACCACCGAAAACCCGTCGTTTGAGTTGAACGCGGCGGTGATGAGCCGTTCGCAGGTGATGGTTTTGGAGCGTTTGACGCTGATTGATTTGGAATTGATGGCGCAGCGGGCTGAACGGTTGTTGGATCGCCCTTTGCCATTGGTGGCGGATGCGCGCGAGGCGGTTTTAGAAATGGCGGACGGGGACGGACGTGCGCTGATCAACATTCTGGAGCAGTGTTTTGCGTGGAATGTTACGAGCAAGGTGAAACGCGAGGATTTGGAAAAGCGGCTGTCGCGCCGCGCGCCAAAATACGACAAATCGGGCGAGGAGCATTACAATCTGATTTCTGCGCTGCATAAATCGGTGCGCGGGTCTGATCCTGATGCGTCGATGTATTGGTTTTGCCGAATGTTAGAGGGCGGCGAGGATCCGCGATTTTTGGCGCGACGTCTGACGCGGATGGCGGTTGAGGATATCGGACTGGCCGACCCGCAGGCACAGAATGTGTGTTTGCAGGCGTGGGAAACCTATGAAAGGTTGGGATCGCCCGAAGGAGAATTGGCGTTAGCGCAGGCGGTTATTTACATCGCGCTCGCGCCGAAATCAAATTCGGCCTATGTGGCGTATAAAGCGGCGCGAAATGCGGCCAAGACAACGGGGTCGGAGCCACCGCCCAAAGTTATCCGCAATGCGCCGACAAAATTGATGAAAGACGAAGGCTACGGCGCTGGATATCAGTACGACCATGACGCGAAAGATGGGTTTTCGGGGCAGAATTATTTTCCCGATGATATGAAACGGGGCGTTTACTACATCCCTGTGGATCGTGGATTCGAGCGAGAGTTGAAAAAGCGCACTGAATATTTCGCAAAACTTCGCAAAAACATCACCAAAAGTTAGATTTGCACCGCTTTTATGCAATTTTAAGGTGATTTGCAGAATCAACCTTAAATAAATGTACTTCTAAAAACTCTCAGGCTAGAAACACTCCTAAGTTGAATTGTATTCGTTTTTTAGCGGATAGGTATGCCTAGGTTGTTGCATCTGCTTGGCATATTAAGCGAAGGGAAGTTGATGCTTCGTTTATTGTTTGTTTGCCAATGTCAGCCGATGCACAGCGATGCGCAAATAGATGGCATACAGAAAGATGTTTGGCGGCGGTGCGCGAAAAAGAAGCTTGGCGGTTTCATGGTTCGCAATGAGCGAAATCTGGTTGGTCTTCTTGAAGGGCCTGAAAAAACTGTGGTTGGCCAGATTGAGCATTTGATCCGTAAACACAAAGTGCATTCTGTCGATGTTTTGCACGAAGCCACCGTCGAGACCCGGGGGTGGCCGATGTGGATTACCCAGTTTGAAACGCTGGCTGAGGTGCAAGGTGCGGATGCGTTCGACCTTGGAGGTCTTGCGCAGAATGTGATGGATGCGGTAGAGGCGGGTCAGCGAAACAACTAGATTCCCGTTTGGGTGTTTGGTTTTGGGCGTGGATACATCGAACTGCGCAATGGTCTGTGATGAACATAATTCTACAAATTGCCTTGGGCGGTGCGCTTGGTGCCGTTTTACGGTATTGTTCAGTGCTGGCTGCGGTGCGGTTGTTTGCTGTTGGTACGCCTGTCGGGACGGTTTTTGTAAACGTCATCGGGTCCTTTGTGATGGGGCTGGTTGCGGTTTGGTTTGTTGAACGGATTGGTGATGCAAAGGCAGCGCCGTTTGTGATGACAGGAATACTGGGCGGATTCACCACGTTTTCAGCGTTTTCGTTGGATGCGATTACCCTGTGGGAACAGGGGCGTCAGACGGTGGCCATGGCGTATGTCATGGGATCGGTTCTGGGTGCGATTGTGGCCTTAATGGCAGGAGTAATAGTAATGCGGACGGTATTGGCATGAGCGGTGTACAACACATAACTGTTTCAGATGATGAAGCAGAACAACGGGTAGATCGGTGGCTGCGCCGCATGTTTCCGCACGTCAGCCAAGGCATGGTCGAAAAGATGTGCCGCAAGGGCGATCTGCGTGTAGATAAGGGCCGCGTCAAAGCAAACTCGCGCATTGAACCCGGGCAAATTGTGCGTGTGCCGCCGTTGCCAGAGCCAGGATCAGTTGCGCCCAAACGCGAAGCCGTGATTTCAGAGGCTGACGCGCAGATGATGCGCCATTCTGTCCTTTATAAAGACGATGACATCATTGTTTTGAATAAGCCTGCGGGTTTGGCGGTTCAGGGTGGCTCTGGCCAAACGCGCCACATTGATGGGCTAGCGGATGCGTTGCGGTTTGGCATGGATAGCAAGCCGAAGCTGGTGCACCGTTTGGACAAAGACACAAGCGGAGTGTTTGTGATGGCGCGCACAGGCCGTGCGGCCGCTGGTTTGGCGAAAAGTTTTCACATGCGTACAACGCGCAAGATTTATTGGGCGATTGTGGCTGGCAACCCGTTCCCCAAGGTTGGGACAATCCGGTATGGTTTGGTCAAAGCATCGGGTCACGGGCCAAACGGCGCGGGCGAGCGGATGCACTGCATTCATCCCGATGAAGTAGACGAAACGCACGGTGCGAAACGCGCGACCACGGATTATGCGGTAATTGAAACTTTGGGGCAGCGGGCCACTTGGGTTGGATTGGCACCGATCACGGGGCGGACACACCAATTGCGCGCGCATATGGCGGAAATGGGTCATCCGATTATTGGCGACGGGAAGTACGGAACCAGTTCGCAAACCAACGACGGCGAAGGGTGGGGCGCGCAATTGGGCGGCTCGGTCAGCAAAAAGTTGCATCTGCACGCGCGGTCTTTGACGTTGGAGCATCCTGTGACGCGCAAAGAGATGAGTTTTACAGCGCCATTGCCAGATCACATGAAACAGACGTGGGATTTCTTTGGGTTTAACATGGCCTATGCCCCTGAGGACCCGTTTGAGTATTACGAAGGCTGAGTAATGAGTTTCTTGAGGAAAAAGCGGTTTTGGAGCGATGTTTCGGTCGTCGGGAGCACGGGTGGGTTTGTTATTCATCTGGATGGTCGCGGTGTTAAGACGCCTGCGAAACACGATCTGAATGTGCCAACGCGAGCGGCTGCGGAAATGATCGCGGCGGAATGGGCGGCGGTTGAGGAAGAGATTGACCCCGCGTTTATGCCAGCGACCCTTTGGGCGAATGTTGCGATTGATCGTGTCGGCGAAAAACACGGTGAGGTGGTCGATATTTTGGCCGCGTATGGCGCCACGGATTTGCTGTGTTACCGCGCCACCCATCCAGAGGTTTTGGTGAAGCGGCAGGCGGCTGTTTGGGATGCGCCGTTGGCGTGGGCTAAGGCCGCTTTTGGGGCACCGTTAAACGTGACGCAGGGCATCATTCCGGTGGATCAACCGAATCAGTCTGTCGCCAATTTGCGGTTCGAAGTTGCCAGAATGGAGCCGTTCACCCTGTCTGCGTTCCATGATTTGGTTCATATTTCGGGGTCTTTGGTGCTGTCGCTGGCGATTTTTCATCAAGAAATGGACGTAGAATCGGTTTGGGAAGCGGCTCAGGTCGATGAAATTTGGCAAAGTGAGTTTTGGGGCGAAGATGAAGATGCCGCTGCCGCCGCCACAAAAAAACGCGCGAGCTTTGTTTTTGCCGCTAAGTTGCTCGATTCCGTTGCGGATCATGCCTATTAGCGTCTCTTAGGGCAGAATTACTTACCTATTTGGTGTATTTCGCGCCGAAGTTGCAGGTGGATTGGGCGGTGTCTTGATCCCCTCGAGAACGGCCAATTTAGATAGGTCAGGGATGCTGACATTGTCATTTCCCCTAGGGAACCCCCCTTAAACTATTCACGAAAACTCCTTGACCTAAAGGGGCTGGGATAAGATGATGGAGCTTACCTTTTTAGCGTTGCTGAAACTTTTGGTATGCTGAAGGGGTAGGGAGAAAGCCGCACACGCGCGGCATGCCGTTCGACCATGAACGGTTCATCAGGAAGAGGTAAAAATGAAAAATTCAACATTCGTCGGCACACTGGCCGCTGCAACTTTTGCAGCTGGTTTTGCTGCTGCTGGCACACTCGACGACGTAAAAGCAAAAGGCTTCGTGCAATGTGGTGTTTCCACTGGTCTCGTAGGTTTTGCTGCTGCTGACGCAAACGGCAACTGGGATGGTTTCGACGTATCCGTATGTCGCGCTGTTGCTGCTGCTGTATTGGGCGATGCTCAAGCTGTTAAATTCACACCAACAACTGGTAAGACACGCTTCACTGCGTTGGCTTCTGGCGAAGTTGATGTGCTTGCACGTAACACAACATGGACGTTCTCTCGTGACGTCGACCTTAAGTTCACTTTCGTAGGTGTTAACTACTACGATGGTCAGGGCTTCATGGTTCCAAAAGAGCTGGGCGTTGCATCTGCAAAAGACCTGGACGGCGCAACTGTATGTATCCAAACTGGTACAACAACAGAGCTGAACTTGGCTGATTTCTTCCGCACAAACAACATCTCTTATGAGCCAGTGCCGATTGAAACAAACGCAGAAGCACAACAGCAGTACCTTGCTGGTGCATGTGACGTGTACACAACTGACGCATCCGGTTTGGCTGCGACACGTGCGACATTTGAATCACCAGACGCACACACTCTGCTTCCAGAAATCATTTCCAAAGAGCCACTCGGTCCTCTGGTTCGTCACGGCGACGACCAATGGGCAGACATCGTTCGTTGGACAATGAACGCACTTATCGCAGCTGAAGAGCTGGGTGTGACATCTGCGAACATCAAAGAGTCCGCAATGGAAGCTGGCAACAACCCAGAAATCAACCGTCTGCTCGGCACCGAGGGTAACCTTGGCGAGCAGTTGGGTCTGTCCGCAGACTGGGCTAAAAATGCTATCGCTGCTGGCGGTAACTACGGCGAGATCTTCTCCCGTAACATCGGTGAATCGACTCCGATCGGTCTGGCACGTGGCCTGAACGCTCAGTGGACTGATGGTGGCCTGATCTACACGCCTCCTTTCCGTTAAGTCTTAGAAAAGGGCGCAACTTCGGTTGCGCCCTTTTTTCTTTGTACGACAAGAACTACACAAAAAAAACAAGGTGCAATCAGTTCGCCGTGGTTTGACCACGGAGTTGGAAATTGACGCCATACAACAGACAAAAGGGAGCGTGGACACATGTCTGCAATTACCGACCCCCCAAAGGGCGGCTTCCAACTCAGTAAGCTAATCTACGACACGCGCTATCGGTCCATGACGATTCAAATCGTGGCACTTGTGTTGTTTTTGGTCGGCGTTGGTTGGTTGCTGAACAATGCGGCACAAAATCTCGCGGCTCTAGGGAAGCCACTTGGTTTTGGATTTCTAGGAGAAGCCGCCGGTTATGATATTAACCAAAAACTAATCGAATATAACAACCAGATGTCCCACGGTCGTGCAGCGTTGGTTGGTGTAATGAATACACTTCTTGTTGCCGTGCTTGGGTGCGCACTTGCGACAGTTTTGGGTGTAACAATCGGGGTTCTGCGCCTGTCCAACAACTGGATCGTGGCACGGATCATGACCTTCTACATCGAAGCACTGCGCAATGTGCCTGTGTTGTTGTGGATCGTTTTGTTGATGGCGATTTTCATCGAATCATTCCCCCAACCCAAAGACTTTCGAGGTGACGATGCTGTTGCGACGTTGAAGATATTTGAATCCGTCGCGTTTACAAACCGCGGGTTCTATATTCCGAAACCAGACATGTTCGCGGGCAGCATGTTCGTTGTGTTCGTGTTCTTGGCATCGATTGTCGGCATGTTCTTTTTCAGGTCGTGGTCGCGCAAGCGCCAAGAGGCCACAGGGGAAATTCTGCCAAACTTTTGGATTAGCCTTGGCATTCTGATCATTCCTGCGTTGTTGGTTTATTTCGTTCTGGGGCGTCCCATCGGGTTGGAGTATCCAGAGCTGAAAGGCTTTAACTTCAAGGGTGGCATTTATATGCGGAACTCCTTGATTGCGCTGACGCTTGCGCTGGCCTTGTATACTGCGGCCTTTATCGCAGAGAACGTACGCGCTGGCATCATGGCGATTAGCAAAGGTCAATCAGAGGCAGCCTTCGCGCTGGGTCTGCGGCCAAGCCGCACCATGAACCTAGTGATTTTGCCACAAGCCTTGCGGGTGATTATTCCACCGCTGATTTCACAGTATCTGAACCTGACTAAAAACTCGTCTTTGGCGATTGCCGTTGGGTACATGGATGTCACGGGTACGCTGGGCGGCATCACGCTGAACCAGACTGGCCGCGAGATGGAATGCTTGTTGATCTTGATGGCCATCTATCTGGCGATCAGCTTGACCATTTCTACCGTGATGAACTGGTACAATGAATCTGTTAAGTTGAGGGAGCGTTGATATGAGCAATCTTGGTTATGTTCGCACTGAAATGCTGCCAGAACAGGTGCCGCCTAATTCGGCCCCTGGTCCGATCAAATGGGCGCAGGAGAACTTGTTCTCTAGTGTCTTGAATTCGATCCTAACAATCGCTTCGATTGCATTCTTGTATTACATCCTTTCAAGCATATTGCCTTGGATTTGGAATGGGTCTTGGACTGCGTCTTCGTTGAAAGAATGCCGTGAAATCATTGCTGCTGCGGCAAGCGATGGTGCAGGGCATCACGGTGCAGCCTGCTGGGCCGTGATCAGTGAGCGGTATTTGCAGCTGATTTACGGGTTCTATCCAGCAGAGATGTATTGGCGCGCAAATGCGGCATTTGTTCTAATGCTGGTTGCTCTGTCACCGATCCTGTTTAACAGCGTGCCGCGCAAAGTGTTGTGGTTCTCGGCTGTTTACCCCTTCGTGGCCTTTTGGTTGTTGTGGGGCGGTTCGATCTTTATTCCTTTGGGTATTATGGTCGGGTTTGTTCTGGCCTACGCTTGGATGGAGGTCATTGGCCGCCGTTTTGGGTCTATTGCAGGAACAGTTGCTGCGATTATTGTGCCTGTCCTTTGGTGGATGCTTGCGGTTGTGCCGATTGATACGGCGCTTTCGGGAATGGTTGCCAATGCACGGATGGATTCAATGCCAGCCAAGCTGGAGCAACAGATCGAGACGCTAACGGCCGTGAACGAAGCGGATAGCTCTAGCAAATTTACTTTGGATGCATTGAAAGCGCAAAAAAATGCGTTTGATAATCTTCCTGCTCTTCCAGCGAAAGTAATGGCAGCGAAAGAGGCTCTGGCCCAAGCCCAATCAGAGGGTGCGGCGGAGGATGTTCTTGAACAGCTTCAAGGCGCGCTAGATGGTGCTCAAAGTGAACTTGCGGTCACGCAACGAACGGCGGGTCGACTGGGGCTTATCCCAGTTGAATCATCCAAGTTTGGTGGCTTTATGCTGTCGATCATCATTGGTGTGACGGGCATTGTTCTGTCGCTGCCCTTGGGGATTTTGCTGGCTTTGGGGCGTCAAACGAACTTGTTGATCGTGAAATCCTTGTGCGTGGGCTTTATTGAGTTCATTCGGGGTGTTCCGTTGATCACGCTGTTGTTTGTGGCGTCGACGTTGTTGAACTATTTCTTGCCGCCCGGCACGACGTTCGACATCATCTTGCGGGTTATCATCATGGTAACGCTGTTTGCCGCGGCTTACATGGCCGAGGTTATTCGGGGTGGTTTGGCGGCGTTGCCGACAGGCCAATACGAAGCAGCGGATGCGTTGGGTCTGGATTATTGGAAAGCGACACGGCTGATTATCATGCCGCAAGCGTTGAAGATTTCCATCCCTGGGATCGTGTCGACCTTCATCGGGTTGTTTAAAGATACCGTTCTGGTGTCGATTATTGGCCTGATGGATCCGATTGGTTTGACCACTAACATTCGCGCGGATGCGGCGTGGAACGGAATTGTGTGGGAGCTGTACGGCTTTGTTGCCCTCATCTTCTTTATCTTCTGTTTCGGCATGTCCCGTTATTCCATGTATCTTGAGCGCAAGCTTAAGACTGGCCACTAAGGAGCCATAATATGTCACAAATAGCTACTGATCGCGAAGTCGATCGTTCAAACATGGGTGTGTCCGACGAGGTCGCTATCCAGATCACTAACATGAACAAGTGGTACGGTGCGTTCCACGTGTTGCGCGACATTGACATGACCGTGCAGCGCGGCGAGCGGATCGTGATTGCGGGGCCTTCTGGGTCCGGTAAATCAACCTTGATCCGCTGTATCAACCGTTTGGAAGAGCACCAGCAAGGCGACATCATCGTTGATGGCATCGAGCTGACCTCTGATCTTAAGAACATCGACAAAATCCGGCGCGAGGTTGGCATGTGCTTTCAGCACTTTAACCTATTCCCGCATTTGTCCGTTCTGGAAAACCTGACGCTGGCGCCGATGTGGGTGCGCAATACGCCCAAGAAGGAAGCCGAAGAAGTTGCGATGCACTTCCTTGAGAAGGTGAAGATTCCTGAGCAAGCGGATAAGTTCCCGGGCCAATTGTCTGGTGGTCAGCAACAGCGTGTGGCAATTGCGCGGTCATTGTGCATGAAGCCACGGATCATGTTGTTTGATGAACCGACGTCTGCGCTGGATCCAGAGATGATCAAAGAGGTGTTGGATACGATGGTGGAATTGGCCGAAGAAGGCATGACCATGTTGTGTGTGACGCACGAAATGGGTTTTGCCAAACAGGTCGCAAACCGCGTTATCTTTATGGACCAAGGTCAGATCATTGAGCAGAACGAGCCTGAGGAATTCTTTAACAATCCTCAGTCAGATCGTACCAAGCTGTTCTTGAGCCAGATCATGGGTCACTAAGCCCAAATTAAAACGAATTGAAAAACCCCGCCATTGAGCGGGGTTTTTTGTTGCGGTGCCGTATTTTGGATATTTAAGGCCAGAAGAAAGCTCAGGGTGCAGTTTGAATAGGCGGCTGCGTTTCATCTGGGATCGGGCATTCGTAGGGTGTTTTTGCAAGGTGTGCTTGGTGGGCGGCTTTTGCCGCTGCCAGCGCGTCTGGGTTTTCGATCAACGCGCGCGCCGTTGCGGCCATAACTTTGGCGGCGTGGACGAGGCCTTTGTGGGCGATTGGGGCCTTGCCGTGCGCCACCACTTGCCACGTGTGAAACGGCGTGCCGATTGTCCATGTTGCGCCCCACAGTTGAACCGTTGGAACGGCCCAGCTGACATCGCCCACATCTGTTGATCCCGCGCGCACCACGCCTTTGCGATCGAGCGGATTGATCCAGTCGCACAGGCTGATGTCTTGGTCGGGTTTTGGGGTGTAGTTGATGACGGCAAAGTTGCTGTCGACTGCGCCTTTGGGAAGGGTCGCTTGGATTTTGGCGGCAAACGCGCGGTCGTCTGCATCAAATTTCACGGGGCCGAGGGATTCGAGTTCGGCTTGCATCACGTCTTCGAGTGGGCGATTGGGCAGCATGTTGGAGACGCCAGAAAACACCTTTTTCACCAGTGTGGTTTCGGTCATCAGGGCGGCACCTTGCGCGATTTTGTCGACACGGGCGATCAGATCTTTGCAGCCCGGCAAATCGGGATGGCGGATCAGTTGGCGCACGGTGGCGCGGGCTTGCACGACGTTGGGGGCCTCGCCGCCTGCATCAATATAGGCGTAATGCACGCGCGCGGCATCGGGCATGTGTTCGCGCAGATAGTTGACGCCGACGTTCATCAGTTCAACTGCATCGAGCGCGCTGCGGCCCATATCGGGTTCAAATGCAGCGTGGGATGCGATGCCGTGGAAGGTGTAATCAATGCGGGCGTTCGCAAGGCTGGGTTCTTGGTTTACGGCAAGGAACGGCGCGGGATGCCAGCTGATTGCGACGTCAACGTCACCGAACAGACCTTCGCGCACCATGTAGGTTTTCGCCGCGCCGCCCTCTTCTGCGGGACAGCCGTAGTATCGCACGGTGGCGTTGATGCCGTTTGCTTCGATCCAGTCTTTGAGCGCGGTGGCCGCGAGCATGGCTGCTGCGCCAAACATATTGTGCCCGCAGCCGTGACCGTGTGCCCCGTCTTCAATCGCGCTTGGTTCAACCTCGCCAGAGTGTTGCGACAGGCCTGGCAGTGCGTCGTATTCGCCGAGGATCGCGATGACAGGGCCGCCAGCGCCTGCTTCGCCAATTACGGCAGTGGGCAGGCCAGCGGCGTTGTCGGTGATGCGAAATCCTTGTTCCACCAGCAGTTCGCGGTGGGCAGCGCAGGATTTAAATTCCGCGTACAGGGTTTCAGGCGTGTCAAATACATCGTCGGACAGTTTGATGAAGCGCTCCGCGTGATCGTCGGCGAGGACCCAGATTTGGTTTTCGTTTTCCATGGGATTACTCCGTCAAATCGCGGGGAACGATGAAATCGACGGCGGTGCCTTTGCCCATGAAGGGCGTGGACCAATCGTCGATATCAAAGGTGATGATTGTCGTGGCGGCGGAGGGGTATTGCAAAAATTTCGGGTGGTCAGGGTGTTGTGCCACCAGTTCAGATGCAAATTCACCGATGCCAGGGTTGTGGCCAAGCACGATGACGGTGTCGCCGCTGGCTTGTTTTAGCGCCTCGTACAGGGTGAGTGGTGCGGCGAGGTACAGGCGGTGATGGAAGGATGACTTTTCTACCGCTGGCAGTTTTACGGCGATGCGATCCCATGTTTCAACACAGCGCGCCGCGTCAGATGCGATCATTTGTTGCGGGTGGTGGCCCTGTTCGTTCAGCCATGCGCCAATCGCTGTGGCACCAGCGCGGCCCCGTGCGTTCAGTTTGCGTTCGTGATCCGACAGGGTCAGATCATCCCAGCCAGATTTGGCGTGACGGGTGAGGATGAGGGTTTTCATGTGTGTTCGGACCTGTGGAAATATGACATGTGATGTGCGGATTGTTCAACCGTTCGGTTCGCACCCGCTGATACTGGACAAGCGCGCCGTGCAAGGCAACCGCCTGTGACGCAGGTTTTTCCTGCGGGTGTGTTTAGGTGGGCGTGGCAGGCCTCGGTGTTGTAACCGTTCGCAGCACTTAGGGCGTTGACGGGGCAGGCGGATAGGCAGGGCTTTGCGCAAAGGTCGCAGGGATTTGCGGGTGTTTCTGGTAGGGCAAGGCGGTCACGGAACGCGAGCGCGCCGCGGTAGCTGACCATCAGGCCCGTGGTGTCGTGGACCAGCATGCCAACAGGCGAGAACCACGCGCGGTTGGTTTTGATCGCCCAGGTCATGAAGGGCGCGTAGGGCGGGCCGCCGAAGGGCAGGAACGGTGTCGCATTTAGCTCTGGCGCGAGTTGGGTGAGGATGCGAGTGGACCAGCGGTCGATTGGGTTTGCTGCGCGGTCTTGGTGCTCTGGCGTGGTTTTGAAATGGGGCCAGAAATCTGTGCTGGGGCCAATCATCAGCAAGGTCTGGTGATCGGCTGGCAGCCCGTCGGACGTGTCGCCGTGAAAGCCGCCGTAAATGGCGAGGCCGTGTTTTGCGGCAAGGGTTTGTGCAGCGGAATAGGTCATTTGCGAAAGAACGGCAGCGCGAGAGACCAGCCGAGTTTGGTGGGGCGTTCATCCTGCCACTGCAAGCCGATTGTCATGTCGTCGTGGCCGTCTTTGGGCTGGGGGATGTAGGTTTTGAACACGCGATCCCAGAGCGAGATTGAGAAGCCGTAGTTGCTGTCGTGCTCGGATCGTTTGTCGGAATGATGCACGCGGTGCATGTCTGGTGTGACCAGAAACAGGCGCAGGATCGCATCGACGGGTTTAGAGAGTTTGAGGTTAGCGTGGTTGAACATCGCACAGCCGTTGAGCACGATTTCGAACACCAAAACCTCAAAC
>Ga0209533_1001499_pt1 | contig 21917 bp, 26 predicted proteins | sample COG_04_FD_184748 | JGI IMG/M metagenome (GOLD analysis project Ga0209533, IMG submission 184748) | Pelagic Microbial community sample from North Sea - COGITO 998_met_04 (SPAdes) (version 2) | ecosystem: Environmental > Aquatic > Marine > Neritic zone/Coastal water | place: Helgoland, sampling...
ACATATTATAGTTCTCTATTTTTTATTGAATTGTTTTTTAAATATTTCCCAACCTTTGCGAATATTTTATGGAGTAAGGCCCCTTATATAAAAGGTAATTGGCATAAGGAAATAAGAGAATATAATTTTTCAGAAGTTATTAACAAAATATTTGAATCTTATTTGGTAACAAGCAATTATTTAGTTAATAATGGTTGCCCAGAATTTAAACTCCCAGATAGAGTATTCGATACAGTAGCACCTTTGATTTCTACTACTATAAGAACTATTATACTTAAATATAAAACTGATAAAAATTTTAGAAGATTTCCAGATGATTTTGAACCTTTAAAATTAGTCCCAGATACTTTTATGCCTGAAGGGGATATACCACCTTCCCCTGCCTTTGGAAGAAAAAAGAAAACTAATAGATGTAAAAAATGTAAGAAATGTCCGAAACGTTCTAGAAAAAAATCTAAAAGAAAGAAAACTAAAAGAAAGAAAACTAAAAGAAAATCAAGAGCACGCAAGTAAATTCTTAATTATTTTATCTTTTTTATATAATTTATAATTATTATCTTCTAAATCTATCTTATAATTATTATCTCGTTTATTAAGTGATAATTGTATTTCTGATATTTTTTTATCACTATATCCATTTACTAAAAAACTTCTTCTGTATTTTGATGAATGAATAAAAACCTCATTTTGTATCTTTGATTCTTTAAAATAAACATAAGCATAGAACCCTAATACAATTAATAATAATCCTAAAAAAAACTTGTTCATAATATCATATATATATTAAAAAAACGGAATTTGTATCTAAATCATTTACCATAAATATTTTTTTATCTGTTGATTTCTTTAAATTTTCCCATGTTTCTTTTGTAATTTGTGTAAGAATATTTATTTCATTTAAATAAAATACATCCATATTATTATCTGTTTGACTACATTTAAATGATAATACACCGGGTCCTTCATTCATATTACCATTATCATAAATCTCAATCAATTTTGTAAAATTATGTTTTATAAAATTAGAAATATATGGCGGTGCCGATGAAACATTCTGAACATTCATTTATATAAAATTTAGATTTATCTTTCTTCCAATGAACGCTGAATAGCTAATTGTAATTCATGATCTTCATCATAAACTTGTCTTGGTGGATTCATTACTATATTTATAAATGGTCCTCTATTTATCATATTTCTTCTTCTATTAAAATCATTCATAATTGTATTTGTTATCATATTTACAAAATGTTCAGATGTTTCATTTACTCTATCACCTTCTCCATCATCTTCAACATCTTCCATATATTCATTTATACTATCTAAAAATTTACTGATATTATTATTTTCAACTTCTTCTGTTAAAACATCTGAATATTCTTCTTCATCAGAAGGTTCGTTTTGAATAATACTTTCTAAAAATCTCTCAACATCATCTAATACATTTTCTATATTATCTTCTATTACTTCATTATTTTCTTCTTCAACATTTTCTACAGCTTTTTTTTCAGGAAATATTTCTCTACAAATAGGACAAGTATTATTTTCTTTTAACCATGGTAATATACCATAACAACTTTCTTTATCTTCACCTAAATGAAAATAATGTTTATTATCTTTACAAGGTAATAATAATGCTTTATCACCATTCTTAAAACTTTCTAAACAAATACCACAACTTAATTCTTGATCTTCTGTAAATTCTATTTGTTTGAGATTTTCTACAACCTTTTCATCTGTTGGATGTGTTGAACCCCCCTGATCATTTAATGATCTCGATAATATATCATTTTGAGGTCTTTCAACAACACTATTTAATAAATTTATAAAATTTAATATATTATTATGTGAATTTTGTCTATTTATCAAAAATATATTATTCATATTAATTAGATTATATAAAAAAACTTTAAATTAAATTTTTAAACCCTATTCCCAATAATATATACGCAATTAATCCCAATATTATTGATAGTATCCAACTTCGCTTCATATGGACATATATATCTGTCCAGGCATCAACTTGGGCTTTTTTTGTTAAATGATATAACATCATCGTTGATTTTGGGTAAACTTTGTAAACAACTAGTTTTGTTACAAATACTATTGTAAAAAATACACATAAATTTCTTTGTTGTTTAGGAACTTTTAAATAATACAATATGCCTAAAAATAATCCAGTAGCTATTCCTGTTGAATAAATCTTTATTCTTTCTACAATAATATTTTTATAAATTTTTTTTTGTTCATCATTTAAAGTATTATTAAATTTCTCAAATTTCTTATTGTCTTTTAAGAAATTCATAAAAATACTTGAAAATAAAAGTGTAAAACCAACTAAACAATAAGTAATTTGCATTATTATTATTTTCATATATTTTTTTTTATATGTATTATTATAAAATGTCTTATACTTATAATATTAAAAATGATATGAATTGTAATTATATTGATGCTCAAACACAAAATGCTTTTAAAATGTTAGCTACTTGTCCTAGCAAATACAATAAAAGATCTTCTAATAATATGGATGTCTTATTTGTCGGTAATCAAAATCTTGAAGGTTATACAAATTATACTGATAATGGTTCCGGAAAAAATTATGTAAAACCAGGTTCTTGTCCCGATGGATTTACTAAAGATAAAAATGGCTGTAGACAAATATGTACTCATTGTAACTATAGAGATGATGAACCCGAATCAAGATATATGAATGAATATGATATTTGTAATTCTGATAGTTCTTACAATGGTATTGATAGTCATGGTAATGTTAAATGTAAACCAAAAGAAAATTATAAAGAAGAACCACTACAATATTTTGCCGATGGAACTTTTAAATCTAATATACTTTTACATTTCACTAATACTAAAAGAATGTATTAAAAAAAAATTTTTATAATTATTAATTTGTTTATTATCATTACCTATCAACTGGTTCAACCCACTCCATCTCTAAATAATCAAAGATATCTTTTTCTACATTAAACTTATGATCTATTACCTTTTTTGTATTACTATCTTTCAATGAATATTCATTCATAGATAATCCCTTATCCAATGCCAAACCTCTCATCTTTGCGTTAAATTCCATCGATCCAGTGAAATACAAGATCGCAAATGGATATTCTGCCGGTGTTGTATACATTATATCAATTCTCCTATGAATCAAACAATCTGGAATCTTTGCCAATCCATTATACTTCTTTGGACCCAATGCTAGATGTTCAGGATGCAAATAATTACTTTCTGTCAAAATATCAATAAACTTCTTATATGTCTTCTTATCCTTAGCCTTTAGCAAAACATCAATATCACCTGATTCAGACTTACATCTACGATATGATCCCGCAATAGTTAGTTCAGCTTTCGGATCTACCATTTGTAGCATACCAATCAAGATTTGTTCATGCTTTACAATTTCCCCACGAGGAATGCGAGCCAATATATCATCATAAAATTGAAGACCAATCTTTTGCTTATCATTCAAAATTTCATCTAGATTTGGAGCTTTACGAAGTTCATCTATTGTTTTAAATCCCAAATCAACAAGTTCCTTTGCCTTCTTAGGACCAACAGCATGAATATTCTCAAATACCTTTTTAGGATCCTTATAATCCTTAACCTTTTCATATAATGAACAAGTCCCTGTTGACATAATTTCCTTAATCTTTGTCAAAAGACTTTGCCCAATACCATTCATCTTCATAAGATTTTCATCTGTTAATTCGCTATCATCTGTTATCATCTTTAGTGAATTAATAGCGTTACCATAGGCACGAGCCTTAAATGAACCCTTCTCATATTCATATAACTTACCAAAGATCATAATAATATTGTTTCTCTTTTCAACAGATGCTTTCTTTTCAACGGGCATATCCTTAATAGTTACATCATCCCTCTTCCTTATATATCTAGCAAAACGAGGCTTACCTGAATCAGTTAGACCACTATGCTCATAGGAAATAATGGTTCCAATAGGATGTGAAACCTTATAGTTTGCCCTTATCTCATCATCCATTCCTGATATAGTAAATTCATGTACTTCATTATTATCGATACTATGAAATGTATCATGATTAATAAGAGGCTTACAAACAAATCCTCCTAGCATACCACTATACTTACCCTTACCCTTACTGTAATCCATAATGATGGCTTCAGCGTCAAAGTTCGGTTTGTACTTCAAAAGATAATTAGATCTCTTATCTTCATAAACAGAATCAGGATGCTTAATCATAACACCCTCAGCACCTTCTGATACTAGTTTTTCATAAAGACCCTTAAATTGCTTCATAGATGTAATCTCAATCTGATCTGCCATAATCAATGGACACTCAATATTGCAAAATGGTTCTGGAAGACTTTGCCTAACAGCATCCCAACGAAAATTATTAAGACGAACAAGTTCCCTCAAAACTTCAATTCTTTTCTTAAATCCTCCTTGATACTCTGGAAGATCATAAACAACATACTTTACACTCAACCATTCTTCAGGTTTAGGAGTCTTCTTACGAACAACACCCATCTCCTGAAAATTTTCTCTGCCCGCCCACAACTCTCCATCAAGATTGTGAATTGGTATCATTGCTTCCTTAAACCAATCAGGGGCATTAAATCCCTTCTGAGCACGAGAAGTAAAACATTTCTTCTCATGATCATAACGAGCACGATAACCATCAAATTTTTCTGAAAGGAACCATCCCAAAGGAACCTCACCCCCCTGAAGTTCTTTCGGAAGTTTCATTCCGGGCTTGAAATCTTTTGCGAGCATGAAAGAATATGTCATTATCAAGATATATGTAGAGTTTTAATATCTTTAAATAAAAAATTCAAATTTATTTTGAGTATTAACTATGTCTTGAACAAATTTGAATTGTTTTTTATGATAAAGTAAAAACAACTATGAATCCTGAAACATATCAAAGACAACTTCTTTCTGACACTACTCCTAACACTAAGCTCCATCGCCTAAAGAAACCGGATCTAGTTAAAATTTGTCTCCATTATGCCGCCAATCATATGGGAACAAAACCTGTTCTCACTGAACGTATTATTCAAGCAAGAGATACCCAGTTTGAAGAAAATTATACCACACCAAATCTGACTGAAATTAATAGTATTGCTGTATATTATCGGGTTTTAAGAATTACAGGTATCAGTTTTAGTCAATATCATAATACATATATCTTGGAAAAATCTAGATTTCATAATGATACAAAAATAAATCTTGTCGTGCTATACTTTCTACTTAGGAAAATGAAAGAAAATACTTATCAACAAAATCACCATGAAATATTTATTCAAAAACATAGAAATGAACTACGCGATGATATCAGGGTTCTTTGTAACGAACTTTCTTCTGCTTATATGGCTCGCGGTGGAGGCATACCTGTGCCACCACCACTTCATAGGAAGATACTAACAATTCAGAATCTTTCTGACGAAGTAATCTATATTTATTGGACAATTATGAGACAGGATTATCAAGATTATTCACAATGCAATTTACTTCTTGATATACTACCGGGAATGACAGGTGACATTTATTACATTAATGATACTACAAATATTATTTCTTCTAAAAGAAATCTAGGCAAATTAGCTTATTATATGGATATTAAAGAAAGAAATAATATCATCCACGAAACTGAAGCTGGACCATGTAATGGTCACCTAGAGATTAAAGGTGATAAGGGTGAACTCGAAAAATGGAAAGAAGCAGCACTTAAAGCTGATTTCCTTATCAAGCAATTAAAGAGACTCGGTATTGAAAAGAATGAGAATTACAATGCTGTCGTTGATCTACATCAAGATATTGTTATCCCCGAACATTCTGAAAGAGATAAAGAATTAGCTGGTATTCCATCTACATTTACAAATGTCACATAATTTCTAATATAGTAATGTATATTACTTGACTATACGAGGATTATGGTATGCTACAATCATTAGATTTCTGTTTGGTATATATGATTTTTTTTCCATATGTATAGTTTGAAATAAAAATGATTGAAGATAAAAATAAAATTCTCTTATAAAGAAATATAATATAATATAATATATATGAAAACAATAGGGATTCTTATTGGTTCTGATGATGAAGCTATATCTAAAAAATATTATCAAAAACATAAAAAAAAGTTTGATTGTTTAAATGATTTAATAGATACTTTTGATTATATACCTTATGATTATGCTCTCTATGCCGAAGCAAAAGCTTTTGAGAAAAAATATAATGTAAATGTCATACCATTAGATGGTAGAAATATAGATTTAAAATCTTGTAATCAATGTCATTCTATTTTTTGTTTATATGAAGGGGGGTATAATTTTTTAAATGATGGTTTAGATGCCTATAATCGTTATATGAATGTTCTAAAAAAAACAAAAGCGCATGTTTATCCTTCACCAAAAATGCAAGAATTTATACTTTATAAAAAAAGATATATGCAATATCTAGAAAAGAAAGATTATAATTTAATAGATACTCATTATATACCTATCAAATCATATAAACAAAATAAAAGTAGAACTATTGATAAAATTGATAAATTTATAAAAGATAATAATTATGAAAAAGTTATTTTTAAACCAGAATTTAGTGCTTTTAATAGAGGTGTAAAGAAATATAAAAATCCTAGTAAGTATTTAGTTCAAAAATATTTAGATAATATTTCTAAAAAAACAGAATATAAAAATTTATTACTTCAGCCATTTTTAGAAGATTTTAATAAATTTTGGGAAGTTAAAACTTTCTGGTTATTAGGTAAAAATATATTTTCTTATGGACAAAAATGGAACAAAAATGGTGAAGGTTATTTTACAAAACCCGTTTCTAAGGGAGGTAAATTAGACGATTCTATTGTAAAAGAATGTCTTAAAATAGGTAAAAAAGTAATAAAAGATATCTTTAAAGATCATGAAATATTAATTGAATGTCGTATTGATTTTGGTTGTTGTATTCCTAATTCTACTAAAAAATTTAAATATTTTATTAATGAAATTGAAATTTCACCTGTAGTTGGACAAACAGATTCTCATAAAGAATATTTTCATTTATTTGGTGAAGCTATTGTTAAACAATGTTCTATCTAGATCTTCTTTTACTTATTCTTCTTGTTTTCTTTTTAGTTTTTTTAAATGTTTTATTAGTTTTATTCATCATCTGATAAATATGCTTTGCTTTATTATAATATTCTCTTACCCATATATCAAAAGCATTATTAACAGAGGCTACTTCTGTTAATGTAGCACAACCAGCATATTCTATTTCATTTAAAAAATATTTCTTTCCATCCATCGCATTATCAACACAACAACCAAAATCTAATCTTAAAAATATAGGTGGATCTGAATACTTATTTAATTTAGGATAAGTTTCAACTATCCTTTTACCCATTGTTTTAACCTGTTTAATTACATCTTTACTTACATTTTTTAAATGACTATAATCTATTTCAGAATTATGGGCACAAGCATTCTCCAACCATGACCAGCAATGTGTTGGTACTAAATATCTAAATTTACCATTTATCCAATAACTCTTTATTTCCCAAAACTTTGAAAAACCATCAATTAATTCTTGACAAATAAATGCCGGAAATTTCTTATTTTTATCTAAATATTTCTTAACTTTTTCTTCTAGTTTCTTATCTGTTAATTTAAATAAACCTATTCCCGTTGTAGCATACGCTCTATGTGGTTTTAAAACAAATGATTTCCACCCTTGTTTCTTAACTTTATTGATTATTTTTGTAGAATTTCTATCATCTTTAATAATAAATGTAGGAGCAATTGGTATACCTTTTTTCTCAAAATATTTTAAGTAATTACCTTTATCATATAAAAATAATTGTTCCTTTAAATTTGGGTAAACTTTCATTTTAGGATTTTGAACTATTTTATAAACTCTATCATATTCAGCATCACTTTTTTCCCAAGCATTTAATAAATTTAAACTTAATACAAAATTTACATCATTCTGAACAAGAAGTTTTTCATCATATTTATTAATAAAAACTATTTCATCATTTTTGTATTTTTCTTGCATTGCTGCTATTAAAGCTTTCTCAAAAGGATATTTACCTTTATATTCTCCCTTAGTTTCTTTTTTTAAATCTTTCATCCATGATTTTTTTGGTGTTGCCGAAACATAATCACTTGTCCCTCCTCCTTGTCTCCAACAAATAAAACCTATTCTCATTATATTATAATAATATATAATAAATATATTTATTTATAATAAATGTATTCTCCTTTTAAAAAATATAAAGACATTTTCGGGAAACCTGGTGAAAGTATTCATCAATATAGATTCTTAGGGAGTGCTATCAGTGATTATCTTTTAACTATCCTTGTAGCTGTTGTAATCACTTATTTTACAAAGATACCACTTGTTCTAACAACAATTTTAGCATTCGTATTAGGGATTGTTATACACGTAATCTTTGGAGTAGAAACAAACACCATAAGATATCTAGGAATCAAAGTAAGATAATATTTAACAAATTTGATTTTGTTTTAAACTTACTAAAAACTAGTATGGGTGGTAAGCATTATAATAAGAAGAATTGTAATATATTTAAAGTTCTTGAAAAAGACGGATTTTGTTGTATCCCTAGTGGAAAGAACTATAATAAATTCTTTATCTCAAGAGGTAATGGTGAAAAATACCTTGTTCATCCAGGAGATAAAGCATTTCATCCTCTTAAGCGTTGGTTAAAGAAAACGTATAACTATGATTTTGAAATTTAATTTCTATACTATTTATATGAGTTATTTTTTTTCAGATAACTGGAAACGATTCATTCTAACTATACTCTTTTGGATTTTTGCCTGGACTCTTCATGATACTATAATGGAAAGATATGAACTTTCTAATGCAAAAAAAATTGTTCTATATACAACTTTACTATTTACTGTAGTTTTATTAATTAAGAATACAAACGGGTTTTTTTAAGAAAAGATAAATCGTTCCTCAAATGGAGGATCACTACGAGGATCATGATTGCCGATTGTTATTCTCTTTCTAAAGTGAAACGGTTGAATTGACCTGATTTCACTCAGGTTATTTACCCGTATTTCTTCATCAATTCTCTTCCATTCATGATTTGCGGCTAAGAACTTCTTCTTGTCATGCGACTTAATACTTACCTTAAACTCTTCATCAGAAATATCCTCCACTGAAATGTGAATACCCTTGTAGACGAAGTAGCGGATATACTTCAGCGCCTGATTGCCTGTGTCACGGAGTATCTTCCTAAACTCAGGCATTTCCTTGTAATTATATTCTTGGACATACATTTTCCTAACAATACGACCAGCACGTTCATCAGTCGGATCTTCGGGAATTTCCAGCTCTGGAACTTCTGTATATCCTAAACCAATACCACCAAAATATCCTGTCTCGGTCGAGATAACATTAGAGTCAGTAGAGAGTTGCAAGTGAGCAGGCAAATACTTGAACCACTCAGGATCCCCGGGGTCATAATTCGTCAAGACCCCACACAACTTAGGTGGTTCGCGAGTTCGCATGAGTGGGTAGGTAGGACGGAATGTGTTCGCCATTGTAAGCAATTTGGATGTTTATTATATTGATCAAAGAATTTTCAAATTTGTTAAGAACAAAAAAAGTGTTAGAGAGTGTGAGGAGTGGGTTAGATATAGTATGTTCAATTGATAAGTGTGAATGTTTTACACGGATGGTTCTTGATTTTCGGATCATACGGAAAAACCTTTTCTTCCCATTCCACACTGACAAAATACAGTGGATGTGCGGTGCGACCTTTCTGATCCTCTTCAAGCGTTGGTTTCGCAGTAATGGTGCCATAACGTAGTATGTTAAGTTTCTTTTCATTCTTGAGAACACGATTGTTTTCACCAAACATTGTCCTTGGCTGGACAACAAGCCGGTCCCCCACAGTAAGACTCGTGATCAAACTTTCGGGAGTCGTAGACTTACTTATAGCGAAGACATACTTACCTGTCTCGAAGAAAGCAGGTGCTTCTCCATGCTCTTCCCATTTGGGATTGTGCATGGCCTTCCACAATTTAGGAGAACTCCTCTCCAAACAAGGTGAAGAACAATGAAAACGTTTTGAGAAAATCTCAAATGAGTTTGTAATCGGCATTCTTGTTTGATAGCAGTTTTGAGTTTTGTTACTTGATACAAAGAACTTTCAAATTTGGCAAGTTCCTTCTTATAGCTCTTTTATTAATATTGCTCTTTTATATATTGCTCTTTTTATTTATTTTGCTCTTTTGTAAAAGAACAAACATTCTTCATTCTTTGACAAATTTGAAAATAGCTTGTTCAATCTAACAAACATCCAAACTCGCTTACATAAGAACACACGTATCATCTGTTCTTTACAGCAAACTTACCGCAAACTTACCGCAAACCATGGCTCTTTTCTTGCGCTTCGGTCCTGAGAATCAGTGGGGCACTGCCCCCGATGCTCCGAAATCCACCTACACACTGCCCGAAGGCGCGGAGTATGTTGATGGTTGCCCGATGCTCAATGGGCGTGTTCTCCATCCAACTGAAATTGTGGAGGAACGCTCGCGACCTTTTGTGCCTTCAGTGGCGCAGGAGGATATGGAAAAGGCTATGGAATGTGGTGCTCTAACCCCTGACTCTGTTGTTTCTGCTCTTGATGCTTCTGCTGCTCCGTTTAAGAGACGCACTCCTACTTGGGCTGATAAGGCAAGGAGTGTGGAACCTGAAGCGGAGCACTACCAAAAGCATCAGCAACTGCTTGACGATATTGCCTTTGTTCAGCTCCAAGATGAAATGGGCGATTGGAATGAAGATGATGAGATCCTAAATGAGGCAGCCGACTGGCTCGAGCAAGAAGAGAAAATCTTGTGGGCCCCTCAAAGTGGTATTCCATCTTCATACTTTGATGCCTTTGATATTGCGAAGACGGAATTTATTCCTACACGCACTACTCAAGAAGTCAAGGTTGTCCGCGTGGAGCCCTTGTGGTCCATTGCGTCTGTCAATGGAAGATCGTGTGTATATCTGCCATGGGGTAGTAAAACACGCCTTGACGGACCACCTGGTGTTGCGCAACCTCTTGCGCATCAGCGCCCGCTCAAGCTCCATGAGTTTGTCCTCGCTGACCTTGAATGGCATCCACAAGGCAAGAACTTCTGGAGGGCCACTAAAATCCATCCGAAGTTGCCCACCCACGAAATGCTTGTTTCCGTGGTGGAGTCTGTATTTGACTGCGGTGACGAGTGGAAGACCCTTCACATGAAGGGTTACCAGTACACATACGAAATCCCGTGTGATCCTGCTCACATCGGCAGCATTATTGGTAAGGATGGTAAGAACATCACATCTTTGATTCATGAGATCCAAGCACAAAGGCAGAAAACGGGCTACGGTGAAATGCCAAGACACATTGAGCCCGATCCAGAATATCTACCGCCCATTGGCGATCCAGATGGACTACCTCTTCCAGAAGTGACTATCACGCCTATCGTCCAAGACCCGAATGAATTTACAGTGCCTTTCAAACCGACAAAGGCCCGCGTTCGAGTTCTAATTCCAGTGTGCTGTATCTGGGATCAGGCTGAAGTTGAAACGCTTGTTTCGTTTATGCATTCTTAAATAGATTAGATTAGATTAGATAGATTAGATAGATTAGATTAGAAACTTTTTTTTACTATATATATATGGATTAGTAATATGTTTAAAATAGATTTAGTAATTCTTTTCAATAATATTAATTTTGAATATTCTGTTTTGAGAATTGTATTTTTATAATACAACATTATAAATATTAATCTTGATATCTATGATTGTGAAATTGTAATAAAAGAATGTAAGATACTAGCATCCGTCTCGATCACTACAGCCTTCCTGTTGCCATGTTATTAAACATCGGATGTGATTTTTTATAATATTTAAAAGCATTATATAATAATCCATTAGTTTTATGATAACCTGTTATATTTCCTTTTTTATTTCTAGGACCAGTATAATTATCAGAATACTTTTTAAATCTTTCAATCATATCATGTAACATATTCTCTGGTATTTTTTTATCAACCATATAGATTTTTAAATCAGCCTTATTAATATTATTATCTACCATATACTGAGGATTTTCTAATGGTAATGAATTTAATTGAGATAATTGAAATTGTTTTTTATTTTCTGATTTTGACATATGTTTTTCCCAATCTTTAGATGTAAAATTGTGAGATTGTAATGGCATGGAAGGTTTTATTGAACGAGACTTTCTTGGATTTAGTGCCGATTTTGAATTAGTTTTAGATTTATATTTAGTTTTAGATTTAGTTTTAGGTAAAGATTTAGGTAAAGATTTAGTTTTAGGTAAAGATTTAGAATTAGATTTAGTTTTAGATTTTCCACATTGTATTCTTTTTTTATCTATAATGATTTGTAAACGTTTTCTTTTTTTATCTAATTCATTCTTTTGTTTTTCTAAATCTTTTAACATAAATTCGCATGCTTTTAAAGTTAAATTATGTGACATTATATTATATTATAATAAAAAAATTTAAATTAATTGATGCTAATTAATTTAATAATTCACTATCATAATTATATTTATTTATTAATAAACTATTCATATAAAAAATTTCACCCTGCTGTTCTATTATTAATTTTCTACAAAATTCCATTAAATAAGAATGATTTGTATGTAATAATAATCTCTTACTCATATCAATAGCTACCTGATGATGAGGGATCATATGTTTTAAATATGATGTATTATTTATTTTCATTCCTTCCATATGTTTAGAATGATCATTAGGTGAAAAAAACTTTGGATCACAATCACCATCTTTAGATTTTGACATATTAGGGTTATATTTTTCAAGTTTCGTTTTATAATTATCAACACTACCTTTTTCTTTTGTAAATAATGTTGTTGATAATTTATCTTTCATCATATTCATTTCCCATATTTCATAACTTTGTTTTCTTATAATATCTCTACATAAATGTAAAATATTAGGATTTTTGGTATGAGGTATTAACATATGAGACATATCAATAGCTACCTGATGATGAGGAATCATGTGTTCAAGGTATTCTATATCTGTTAATTTATCTGTACAAGGATTAGATTTATTTGAATGGTGCGATTGCGAATGATTTGAATGATCCATATAATATATAATATATAATATTCTAGGAAATATTTAATATAATGTATAGTCTGTGTATCATAATCTAAGATAAAGTTAAAGATAAAACATATCTAATCAAATAAAGGACAAGGTTCCATGATAAACTGAACCTTTGGAGGTTCGTCATAATTGTAAAAATCAAAGTAAACAGGCCTCACAATCTTACATTTTTCTTTGACATAAGGTGATTCTAGTGGTTTATATTCTTCTACTTTTGTAACTTTCTTTTTATGAGAATAAGGTTTAAGTTTAAAAGAACGAGGCATTGTTTTATAATTAATACAAAATATTTTTTTCAAATTTATTTATACTAAACTATTTAAAAATTTGAAAATTATTTTTAAGATAAATTAAAACAATTATGGCTACTTTCACTGTTCCAACCGATTTCTACTGCCCAATCACCGGTGATATCTTGAATGACCCTGTTGTTGATCCAGAAGGTCATTCATATGAAAAGGATGCTATTATGAAATGGCTTGATACTAAAAAGATTTCTCCTATGACTCGCAATCCTCTTTTCCCTTTTGATCTCAAACCGAATATTGCCTTGAAAAATGGTATTGAAGCAATTAAAGATAAACTTTCACATGAACAACTTAAAATTACTTCTAGAATTTTTGAAGAAAATAATCAAGAATTTGTTGATTGCTTGAAAGAAATTAAACCAGAAATTTACATTAATGATAATAATATGTTTATTAGTATTGGTATGCCTGATCCTGAAAATAGACCCCCCGTAGATGTTTGTCTCACAATTGATGTTTCTGGTTCTATGGGAACAGAAGCTACTCTTAAAGGTGATAAAGGCGAAACATTGAGTTATGGTTATTCTGTTCTTTCAGTAACTGTATGTGCTGCTAAGACAATTTTGAATTGTTTGAATGATAATGACAATATATCTATTGTTACATATACTGATAAAGCATCTGTTATTGTTGACTATTGGTCTGTTACAAAAGTAAATAAGACTCTAATTGATAAAATGCTTGATGAACTTAAACCTCTTAATACAACTAATATTTGGGATGGGGTAAAAACTTCTCTTGATATTCTCAAAGCAAAATCTCCTAAGAATAGAATGAAAGGTATTTTCCTTTTGACCGATGGTGTTCCTAATATTGAACCTAGTAGAGGACATGAATATGTTCTTGAAAAATATTATAAAGATAATTCAGATTTTAATTGTATGATTAATAGCTATGGTTTTGGATATCAATTGAAATCCGATCTACTACAAAATATCTCATCTATTTCTGGTGGAGATGGTTTTGCATTTATCGCTGATTCATCACTTCTTGGAAATATCTTTATTCATGGAATGAGTAATTTCTTGACAACAGCGGCATTTGGTTCTGAAATTAAAATCATTTTGAAAGATGGATATACTTTTGAAGATAATTCAACAGAAAAAACTATTAAGATAGATTCTTTGAAATATGGACAAGATAAGCATTTTGTAATTCCTTATAAGATTATTCCTGGAAAAGATACTACAGATGATATTGGTGAAATGGATTTGATTATTAATGATGTAACATTTACTTCTTCAATTAACAATGGAATTATGGATAATGAACAAATAGCAAGAATTAAAGCTGTTGATACTCTTGATACACTCTTGAATCAAATGAAATTTAATGAAAAAGATGTTGTAAAAACTATTATCACAAGTTATCTAGATTATCTAAATTCTCTAACAAAAACTGAATTTATTGAAAATATTATCTTTGACTTTTGTGGACAAGTTAAAGAAGCTCTTAATATGACAAATGAAGGTGAAAAACAAGATTGGTTTTCTAAATGGGGTCGTCATTATCTAAGATCCTTGATGGATGCCTATAAGAATGAAGTTTGTAATAATTTTAAGGATAAGGGTGTCTCCAACTTTGGTGGACAACTATTTGATAAATTGAGAGATGAAATTTCTGATATCTTTGATAATATGCCTCCACCTAAGAAAACTATACAAACTTATGGTTCTTCAGGAATGAGAGGTAGTCAAACACCAGCGCTTGCTCCAATTGCAACAATGGCTTCTTACAATACAAATTTTAGTGGTGGTTGCTGTGCCAGAGGTTCTATGATTAAAATGGCTGATGGTTCTCAAAAGCCTGTAGAAGAACTAAGGTATGGTGATAAGGTAATGACTGTTGATATTGATAATGGATTTGTCAAAGAAAATGAATCAGCAATAGAATGTGTTGTAATTACAAATTGTGATAATTCAAAAGAATATATGGTTACACTTGAAGGCGGTGGGGGTAATAAGCTCAAGATTACACCTTATCATCCAGTTTATTCAACAGGTTTGATATCCAATAAATGGAGATTTCCAATTGATATGAGTTCATCTATTCCAACAGAAATTGATTGTAAGGATATGTTTACATTTGTAGTTAAGAATCGCAAGCCTGTTATTATAGAAGATTATATCTTTGCTACATATGGTCATGAAATGAAGGGTGAAGTAATTGAACATGAATATTTTGGTACTGAAAAAATTATTAATGATCTGAAACAATTTGATACTTATCATTTTGGATATGTCCATCTAAAGAAGAATATGTTTGTAAAAGAAAATGGTAAAGTAGCACATATTATTAATAATCATACTACATGTTTTAAAACAAATGTTGTTGAACTCCTAATGTATGCTAATCTATAAGTAAGGTTGTAGTAATTCATATTTATCATCTAAAAATTTTTTTTTTATAATATTTAAAATAATAATATTATAATATAATAAATGTTCGTAAAGTTATTTTATTTGTTTGGTTTATTTCATAGTATACAATCACAATTTATCCCCGGATCTCAAGTTGATTCTTCAGGTCATGGTTGTGTTATTGATGGTGGTTATCAGTGGTGTGAAGAAATGAATTCTTGTGTAAGATCTTGGGAAGTAGATTGTCCTTCACTTATGGAACCAGTTGTAGATGAATGTTCTACTTGTCCACCACCAATTCCTTGCCCTGAACCATATATCCCTAATATAGACACTTGTAGATTAAATAGTTATACAGATAATTGCGGTTGTCAAACAAGATGTCCTTCATATGATTGTAGGAATATTAATTGTAATTCTGATTCTGATTGTCATTATAATCAATTTTGTAGACCTATGCAAATGAGGATGCCTATGGTAAATGGTAGAAGAACACAAATTCAAACATCCGATTGTGTTAATAAAGTAGGAATAAATGAAACATGTGGAGGATATACACCACCTGAATTTCAAACAAGATGTTTAGATAATTTAGAATGTGTTAATACAATGGGTCCTATGATAGCAGATGCGCCCGGACAATGTAAAGAACCTTGTCCTAATAATTCTAGAAGAGATCAATATGGTAATTGTTTAATAACTCATGAAATCCCAGATAATTGTGCGACATGGCACGATGGATGCAACACATGTCAAGTTCGCGATGGAAGAGCTGAAATATGTACATTAATGTATTGTTTTACACAAGATGAACCTTATTGTATGTCATATCATATACAATCTCAATCATTAAATATAGGCGATGTTTGTTATCGTTTTTGTGAAGATGGTTCAGAAGAATCTATTAATAGAAGAAGTGATTGTCCTAAAAATACTATTTGTAAATCTACTTTTAATGAACAATCAACATCTATGATATCATATGATTCTTGTAATACAAGGGCTTGGACATGCCAAACATTAGGGCATTAAATTTGATAAAATTAATTATCATAAAAAAAATATTATTGTTATAAATGATATATCCATATATAACAATGATAAAAAAATATAATAAACAAGTAATAATGGAAATATGTGGTGAATTTAATAATTTTCGAGTTATTATTCAAAATGATTATTTATTTGATACAACTCTTATATTAAAACAAAAATATACGCAAACAGAAAAACCTAAAATTTTATCAATATTTGATTTATATAAATTTAATTATATTGATTATGAAACTAATTTACAATTATTTAAAGAAGTTATTAATAATGTTTAACATTTGTATTGATAATATTTGAATATTTATCTATAAATTTATGGATATATTTTTTCATAGTATTCTTTTTCATTTCTTTTCTTAATTCTTGTTTATCTTCTTCTAAATCTTTTCTTATAAATGTTTTAACACAAAATTTTACACCTTCTGTTTCAATACATTTTTTTATATATTCTATTTCATTTTCTGTAAATCCGTGATCATATAAGTAAAAGTATGCTTCTTTTTCTGGCGTAATTTTCATAATTTCTTCTGATAATAGTGGTTCGAGTGTTAAATTCATCTTCTACTATTTATCAAATTTATTTATATTATGTAGCATATTTTATTGTAGCATTTCTTGCATTTTCATCATGTTTTGCTTTATTATTTTTATAAATCTTTGCTATTTCCGGAACTAATGGATCATCGGGGTTAGGATCTGATAATAATGATGTTATAGATAATAATACTTTTGATACAGTTAAAGCTGGTGACCATTGATCTTTAAGAATATCTAAACAAATACCACCATTTTTATTTACATTACAATGATATATATTTGTTTCAAAAGATACTTTTGGAGCTTTAAAAGGATAATCAGAAGGGAAATGTATTCTTAAAAAAAAAATTCCGCCGTGATAAGGTGTTCCTTCAGGACCCATAATTGTTGCCTGCCAATCAAACATATCTGAACCTGTAGGTCCTGCGCTACAATTTGCTGGCGGATCATTTTGTAAATCGGCGAGTTCTTTATTAATTCTTCTTAAAGCCATTTATAATAATTATACAAAATATTTTTATATATCTTTTATTTTATATATCTTTTATCCAAAACACCTGAACATGATAAATATCTTCTATAGTCATTTTTGGATTTTCATACCATACAAATGAAAATTTATCAGATTTAATAAATGCTGAAATACTATTTTTTATATCTTTTGTAATTTCTTCATCTGTTAATTCATCTTTTGAACAGGTATACCACATTATATAATGAAAAGCTTTTGGATCAATTTGATAACGAAATCTACAAACTTCAAAATGATTTAGTTTTATTAAAGATTCTTTTGCTACTAATTTACCTCCTGATCTAAAACCATCATTATGAAACATATTTAATAAAATATAATCTCTTGTTGAATTATATTCTTTATAAATTTTATCCATTAAGATTTTTTTAAAGTTAATAATCATTTCTGTTGGACGAATTTGATTCTGATTTGGTATCCAAGAATATTCTTCATGATATACGTTTAATGAATCAAAAGAACTATCAATTTTTGTATTGATTTCCATTTTAATAAAATCAATTAATTTAAATCAAATTTTTATCTAATATATAATAAAATGGCTAGAAGAACTGGACGCAGAACATCAAGAGTTGCCCGTAGATCATCAAGAGTTGCCCGTAGATCAAGTAAAAGATCTGCTCGTAGATCAAGTAAAAGATCTGCTCGTAGATCAAATAAAAGAAGATCTAGTACCCAAAAAACATTAACCCTTCCATATTCTTATGAAACAACAGATGATCTTCCTATGAATAAATTAAGAATGAAAGTTAATAAACAAGCTAAATTTGTTAAGAAGAGATCTAAATCAAGAAAAGGACCTTCTCCTTATAATAAATTTGTTAAAAAAATGAGTCCTGTTTTAAGAAAACAAAATCCTGGTTTGAAACAACCACAAATCATGAAACTCATTGCTAAAGAATGGAAAAAAAGTTCTTAAATTTTTATTTTTATTTATTTATTTTAAATTATTTTTATTTTTTATATATATATATATATATGGCAACAGATATTTTAAAATTGACATCAAATGCCGCCCCGCCTGGCCGGGTTGGCCGGGTTAGCCGTGAATCTGTATATCCCGTTAAAAAAGATAAAATACTTATTGATTTAGATATTTTAAAACCTAATAGTGCTGATTTTGAACATATTAAAACAGTAGGGGATTTTATGAATGAACTGAATACATTAATAACTAAATTTTTTTCATTTTTAACTTTAGTAAATTGGAGTATTAATGATTACTCTCTCTCTGATCATACATATGAAAATTTCAAAACAAGTAGAGATGAAATACAACAATCAAATTGGGTGAATGCGAAGATTTTGGATAATTTTTTTAAAAATACTATATTTTCTAGTAATGATTCAAATTTACCAACATGGGGATTACCCTTAAATATACGGAGTGATAGTGATAGTGTTAATGTGGCACAAAATGAGGATATTAATTTAGAAGAAACGACACTGGAAACACTTACATTTTATTATTGTTCTAAATCTGCTTTAAAGGATTTTGTTGATAATATTTATGAAAAAATAAGAAAAATCTTAAAGCATTGGGGTCATGATTTGGGAACCTTTTCCGCGTATCAATACGATAATATTATGGTTCCGATGGTACCAGAAGACATATCTTCCCAAACAGTTCAGGATCTTCGAAAAAAATTTGTATTTAACATATTAAAATTAGGTATTTGTAATAATTATCCTGTTAGTGTCTTTAAATGGGATGATGTTAAGATCGCCGAATATCAGAATCGCGCCTATGAAGGGGCGGTACGCACTCAGGGGCTTATACATGATGAAGATAGTCCCCCCACCGGCTTCCGGCCGGATCGAAGCGACGATCGGGACCTGGTGACGATGATGAGAAAGGCCTCACCAGCCAAATCATCCGCCATGAGGTCCGCGACAGTTGCCACCACTTGGGCGGATGGGGCGGGCGGGCGGGAGTGTAAGAAAAGCACAAAGATTATGTTTAGTGAAATATCACAAGCAAATTTTGGAGCTGAGGTACAAGGCTTACTGCCCATGTATTCCATTATGGGCACTCTTACCACACATGGAGGCCTGCCGGGAGACTTTTCTAAACATATTAAATTAATTATAATTATTAGGGGTTACTTCGACGGCTACATAACTAGTTTAAAAGATAAAATAAGAGATTCAAAAGCAGAACCTGATTTAAAACAAAAAATAAATAATATTATTGGTAGCTTATCGAACACTTACAATCTAAAAGCAATGATTGATTATTGGATGTCTCTTTTGTCGCAGATAAATTCCGGTGCCACTCCTTCCACTGACAACACGAATGACTTAATACCTCAGCCAGCACAGGCCAGTATAACCTCCGATGCCACTGCCGTCACATTTCGAACTTTTTATGGTGATATCAGACCACTACGCCACATCGAGTTGGCTGATGCAAATAAACAAGCACGTCTGATTCATAATGAATATAACTTCCAATGGGGCGACGGCAATGTCATGGGCTCCATGTATAGAGTTAAAAATTATTTCACTACCGATGGTGGCATGGCCGACTGTTATGCTCTACATATTCCGTGCACCAATCTACCCGAAAACTTACTTCAGGCGACCACCAGTGTCTGTAACGTGCCGAAGGCTCAACGGTCTTATTCACAAGAAGTAGAGCATGTGGCTGCCTTATCTAGATATCAAATTTTAGCAACAGTTAAAAATAATCTAATACCAATGGAGATTTTTCTGACTTGCTTATTTTCAAATAATTCATTTGCTTCAGGTAATCTTGCGTCAACGCACCTTGTCCCAGCAGTGGATTACACAAAAAACCTAATATTACATGAACAAGCATTATTATTACGTCCATCATCAAGAATTTATAATCAATCTAAATCAAGTCGTGATTTAATAAAATTTTATCAAGAGTCAGTGAACTCTGTTAATGTTATAAAAGCTACACTTTGTGATCAAAATTTAGATAAGGTAGTGAACTGTATATTTGGTGTCATTTTTGGCAAAGCTTCTCTGAAAACCAATTGTGGGATAATTGGTAGAATGTGGGACGAGCGGAACTGGGTGTTTGATGGAATATTTGGTGGCGGCCCTCCACCCCAGAACGATCAAGAGGCCAGAGATCAACTCAAAGACAAGCTTCAAGAAAATCTGGAAGCATGGTGTGATCATTTTAATCAATGGTCTGGAGGTCTGTGTGACCCCCCTTTTAACCGATTAACCCGCGGTATGTTTGTACATTATATCTCAGCTATATATTCATTATTTGCATTAAACTTCATGAATAATTTTTATACTAAAAATAGACAAGAAATTTTAGATCTTTTAAAGGACCCGTCCACCCTCTGTAATACAGGCTGCTCGCCGGCACCCCCAAAAGTCGCCACTTGGGTCAAGGACGACACCATGTTCCAAAGCCACATCGATACTGCATTCGCCCAGGCGCCATCACAGACAACACTATATAAATTAGCAATATTCGCGTTTGAAATTATATCTAGTGCCGTCAATACACACACCCAGGATGGCCCAATAGGTGGTGGCCAGTCCGGTGATATTTTAGCGGAAGCTAGAATATTAACAAATAATTTTTTAAATGCTAATATAGAAGGTGGAAGTAATTTCACCAATTTGAAAACTGGACTTAAGGAATATTATGAAAATAAAAAGAAAAGTAAAAGGAGAAAAACTAGAAAAACTAGAAAAACTAGAAAAACTAGAAAGAAAACTAGAAAAACTAAAAGGAGAAAATCTAGAAAAACTAAAAGGAAAACAAAAAGACGTTAAAATATTTTTTTTAAATTTGATTTATTTTTATTTTTATTTACACAAATAAATGGAAGAAGTGTGGGAAAATTCACCCAAAAAAATTCAAGAAAATATTACTGAAGTTATTTCTGATAAATCTTCAGATAGTGATTCAAATAGTTCTTACGAAGAAATGTCTGATTTTGAAAGAATAGGTGTTATTAT
>Ga0209533_1001502_pt1 | contig 21897 bp, 22 predicted proteins | sample COG_04_FD_184748 | JGI IMG/M metagenome (GOLD analysis project Ga0209533, IMG submission 184748) | Pelagic Microbial community sample from North Sea - COGITO 998_met_04 (SPAdes) (version 2) | ecosystem: Environmental > Aquatic > Marine > Neritic zone/Coastal water | place: Helgoland, sampling...
CAATGATCCTGATAAATTTGAGGTATTAGATACTAAATAGATTTTAGCGAAGTTAGAAGAAGAGGTTCCAAAGGTCATTCTGGTTTTAAATTCCCATTGAGCAGAATTAATTGCTTGTGAACTGGTGCTTAAATATTTTGTGCTAGTTACAGAAGGAGCATTTAATTGTAATTCTCCGCTTGTTACAGTAAAATCAATGCTGTTTCCAGTCCAAGCTGGAGCTGCTGTAAAGTTTCCATCAGTAAAATTATCTGTAAATTGAGAGAACAAAACAGAGGCTTGTGATAAAAACAACAATAAGATTAAATAATACCGCATAAATAAATTACATTCTGCCTTAAATATAATATTTTTGTATCACAAGGTTTAAGTAACTCGATTAAATAATCCATAAATCAGGAATAAATGAAAATAGCTGTAATTGGTGCCACAGGAATGGTGGGAACACAAATTTTGAAAGTATTGGCGGAAAACTCATTTCCAATTACGGAATTGATGTTAGTAGCATCTGAAAAATCTGTAGGTAAAGAGTTGGCTTTTGGAGGAAGTAATCATGCTATTATTTCTATGGAAGACACAATTTCAAGAGCTCCACACATTGCTATATTTTCGGCTGGTGGTGAACGCTCTATCGAGTTTGCAAATCGCTTTGTTGAAGCAGGAACTACCGTAATTGATAATTCTTCGGCTTTCCGTATGGATGCGGATAAGAAATTAATTGTACCAGAAATTAATGCATCTGAACTGACTAAAGAAGATAAAATTATAGCAAATCCAAATTGCAGTACGATACAAATGGTGTTGGCTTTATCCGAAATTCATAAACAATATGGAATAAAGAGATTAGTAATTTCTACGTATCAATCTATTACAGGAACTGGGGTAAAGGCAGTAAAACAAATGGAAAATGAGCGAAATGAACTGAAAGGTGAAATGGCTTATCCTTATCCAATTGATAAAAACTGTTTACCTCACGGAGGAGATTTTCAGGAAGACGGTTATACTTCGGAGGAAATTAAATTAGTAAACGAAACACACAAAATTTTTAATGATGATTCTATCGGAATTACTGCAACAGTAGTTCGTGTACCAGTAGTTGGAGGTCATTCTGAATCATTAAATGTAGAGACTAAAAAGCCTTTTGAAGTTTCTGATATTCGTAAAATTGTTGCCGATACACAAGGAGTAATTTTACAAGATAATCCAGATATGAATGTGTACCCAATGCCAAAATATACGGAGGGAAGAAACGAAGTATTTGTTGGTAGAATCCGAAGAGATCATTCTGTAGAGAATGGATTAAACATGTGGGTGGTAGCCGATAATTTAAGAAAAGGAGCTGCAACTAATGCTGTGCAAATTGCTGAGTATTTGGTGGAGAATAAGTTGGTTTAATTTCAAATTAGATTATGTTTTGGAATAAAAATAAATTTAAAAAGATTAAATGTTCAGAATGTGGGAAATCACATTTAGAATTACCAGCATTGGCTTTTAAATCGCCAGCTAATTATAGCTTTCTTTCTAAAAATGAAAAGTTAGAAATTGGTGAATTAGAAATAGATTTTTGTGAAATTCATTATGAAGATCAAATAGATAAATTTATTAGAGTTAACCTCAATCAAAAAATTAATGATTCTTGTGAATCTTTACAATATGGGTTATGGGTTTCTTTGAGTGATAAAAGTTTTTCGGATTATAAAAGCAATTATAATAATCCAAATCACATAGTTCAATACTTCTGATGGCTTTGCAGTAATATTTCAGAATATGATGCTACTTTATCAATTCCTTGTGATGTTGTGACTAAAATTGGAAATGATAGACCCGAAATTTTTCCTCATCAAGATTTTGAACATACTTTTGTAAAAGACTATTATGATGGCATCTCAGAAGCAGAAGCTAAAAAGCGTGTTCAAGAAATGATAAAAAAAATTTCTTAATAGATTCTATTTTAATTCCAAATCATCAATAATAGTTTCATTAGCTTTTCTCTTCTTCCTTTTTCTTTTCAACACCTCATTAAAAACAATGAGAACTCCAATCATTGCTCCGCAAATATAAAAAGTTGGAGTCATTTGTTCCTTGGTTCCAAAGATGAAATAACCTAAAATTATAGCGTAAACAATTTCTAAATTAACGGCTAGGTTAACCGAGAAAGGACTTAGTTTTTTCATTACTTCTACACTGGCAATAAAAGGGAAAGCTGTACACCCAATTCCTAATAAGAGGATATACCAAATGTCCTCAGTAGATGGAGAAAATAAATTATCTGGCACTTCGAAAAAGAGTAATAATCCTATTGAAACTAAAATAAAAGCAAAGATTAACTCTACAAAAGAAATAGTAAATGAGTTGGATTTTTGAATTAGTTTACCATTAAAAGTAGAGAATATGGCTGCTGTTAATGCTGCTAAAGAACCCAGAACTATTCCCCAAATTGGATTCTCTGAGTTTTCGAATTCGGTTAATCCAATAATGCTGATTATTAGCATAATGAGTACACCAATAATTACTTCGTTAGGATTTATTTTTCGTTTGTATACCCAAGGCTCTATGAGTGCAGTAAAGAAAGTTCCGGTAGAAAATGAAATCATGGTAATGGAAATATTAGCCACTTTTATTCCTCCAAAAAAGCACAACCAATGAATTCCTACAATAGCTCCAACTCCAGTAATTTTCCAAAATATACTTTTGTTTAGGATGAGTTTTTTGCGGGCAATTACCAAATAAACTAGCAAACTAAGATTAACAACCAGTAATCTCCACCAAACTAGCGAAACAGAATCATAAGTGATTAGTTCTCCTAAAATAGCAGTAAATCCCCAAGCAAAGACACAAATGTGGAGTAGAAGAAAGGCTTGATTTCTGGTCATTGTAAAATTTATTCTCCAAAAGTAAGGGATAAATCTTTACTAGTTAAAAAAATGAAATATATTTGACCTATGAACTTTCTATATCCACAATTTTTATGGGCACTATTAGCAATTGCTATTCCAATAATTATCCATTTATTTAATTTTAAGAAGTTCAAAAAAGTCTATTTCTCTGATTTACGCCTTCTGAAAGAAGTAGAGATGGAGACTTCTAAAAAATCTAACCTAAAGCATTTATTAATATTATTATCTCGAATATTAGCAATTGCCGCTTTGGTATTCGCTTTTGCCCAACCATTTTTTCCTTCCAAAATGAATAAAGTAGGACAGGGAGAAAAATTAATTTCTGTTTATATAGATAATTCGTTTAGCATGAGTAATGTATCGCAAGAGTTTACTTTGCTAGATCAAGCTAAACAAAAGGCAGATAATATTGCACAGCTTTATAAACAGAGCGACAAGTTTCAGTTAATCACCAATGATTTTGAATTAAAACACCAGAGGTTTGTTACCAAGCAGGAGTTTGTAGATTTAATTCAAGAGATTGAAGTCAGTTCATCATCTAGGCTAATGAGCGAAGTGGAGCAAAAGCAACTTGATTTTTTGAACAAAGAATTTACCGAAAATAAGTTGGGTTATTTTGTTTCAGATTTTCAGAAGACAACAGCTGATGTGGAACAAATGAAGCTTAATACAAAAATTCTTTCTTCGTTTATTCATCTTAAACCCGAGATTACTGGCAATGTTTTTATTGATTCTGTTTGGTTCGATTCGCCAGTTAGGGTAATTAAAAAGAAAGAAAACATTACTGCTAAACTGGTAAACAATACCGAAGATGATATTCAGGTTAAAACGGAATTGATTATTAATGGCAAAACAGAGAGTTTTGTTAATCAGGATATTAAATCTAATTCGGAGACTGAAATAGTGATGTCTTATACCAAAGACAAACCTGGATTGGTTTCAGCAAAATTGAAAATATCAGAGTATCCAAATCCTAATTCTACGTTTGATGATGAGTTTTACTTTTCTTATTTATTAGAGGAGTCTGCCAAAATATTGGTGATTAATAACAATGCCCGTTTTCAGGATAATGTAAGTGGAAATATAAATCAATTATTTTCTAATGACACTTATTTTAAAATAAAGAATAGCTCAGCTTCAGCAATCGATTTTTCTGAGTTTTCTGGTTCTGGATTAATTATTCTTAATGAGTTGAATGAGTTCTCTTCTGGGTTAATATCGGAGTTGCTTAAATATTTGGAGACTGGAGGTTCGGTACTTTATTTCCCAGGTAGTGATGTGAAACTAAATTCTGTAAACGAATTTTTATTGGCTGTTCAGGCTGGTAGATTTGTATCCAAAGACACAACTAACACCAAAGTATCTTACCTGAATTTTGAACATCCAATTTTCAAAGATTTATTCCAAAAAGTTCCAAAAAATATAGATTTACCGGTTGTTTCTAATTCATATAAATTTTCTTCTTCGTCAAGAGCGCGAGTAGATAAGTTAATGAAGCTGCAAACAGGAAATGATTTTTTAAATAAATTCAGTTACAAAAGCGGACAAGTTTATGTGTTCACTGTACCGCTAGATAAGAGTTTTAGTAATTTGGCAAGTCACAGTATATTTGTTACTTCTCTACTTCGTATTGCCGAAAATAGTGGTTCGCCACAATCGGTTGGTTATTTGGTTACGGATGAAAGTATTGTATTAAAAGACAAAGAGTATCTCACTGAAGAAATCCATATCCAAAACAAAGAAATGGAGATTGATGTGATTCCTGAAATTGAAAAGAATAGGGGAGAGTTACAATTGTTTTTGCCTAAGAGTCTGACTCAATCAGGAAATTATAATGTAACCTATAAAGGAAAAAACATTGCAGGATTTGGTCTTAATTACAACAGACTAGAGTCTGAATTTGGCTCTTATGATTTAGCTGAATTAAAGAAACTGGCTAATGGAGCAGTTGTTGTTAATGGAAGTGAAATGGATAACTCTAAAGGAGCTTCTTCTTTATCAATGGCAAATGACACCAAATGGTGGAAATGGTTTGTGTTAGCAGCTATTATCTTCTTAGCTTTCGAAATATTACTCATTAAATTATTTAAGTAACTATGGCACTTTCTGTTTTATTTGAAGACAATCATTTAATTGTAATTAATAAGCGAGCTGGCGATTTGGTTCAGGGAGATAAAACTGGCGATAAACCCCTTTCTGATATGGTGAAAGACTATATTAAAGTAAAGTATAACAAGCCAGGAGAGGTGTATTTGGGAGTTGCTCATAGGATTGATAGACCAACTTCGGGAATTGTGGTTTTTGCGCGAACAAGTAAAGCATTGACTCGATTAAACAAAATGTTTCAGGATAAAGAGATTCAGAAAACATATTGGGCTGTAGTTCGAGATGCTCCAGGAAATGAATCGGGTGAATTAACACATTGGCTTAAACGAAATACGCAACAGAATAAATCATATGCTCATAATAAGAGTATTGGTTCAGGTTCCAAAGAGTCTACATTAACGTATAAATTAAAAGCTAAGTCAGATAACTTCTTTTTATTGGAAGTGAATCCTAAAACTGGTCGTCATCATCAAATAAGAACTCAATTGAGTTTTATTGGTTGCCCAATAAAGGGGGATTTAAAATACGGAGCAAAAAGATCAAATCCAGATGGCTCCATACATTTACATGCCAGAGCCATTGAATTTATTCATCCAGTAAAGAAAGAGCCAGTGACTATTGTAGCTCCTCCGCCAAAAGATCCGGTTTGGGATTCTTTTGCTAAATTGGATTAATTATTTTGTAAATGCATTTGCAAAAACGATAGAATCACCTTGTTCTTTAAACATTACAATTGCTATAGACATGTCTTCTTTTTCCCAATTAAGGTTGTAATCTACATCAAATTCTAAATTTACTTTTTGATTTTGTCTTGCTCCATTTGCTATTAAATATCCAAAGTCTTTTTTGTTTGATATGGTAGTTGGTTTAGCAATGTCTGCAACAACATTAACGTGTTCAGCATTAGCTCCATCTGGGTGTCCGCTTTGTGGAGCAACAATTCCATCTACTATTAGGTAAGTAGCAAGGTAATACGAGTCGTCCGTTTCTTTAAAAAATTGAGTAGTAGTTCTTATTTTTACTTTATTTCCCGAAATAAAGAAATCGTAATTTGAATTTAATACTACTGTAGAAGAATTATGTTCTTCAATTACAGTTCTTTGAGCTGACTTTACAAAATTGGTAAAATAAGTAGGAGTGCTGTTTCCCAAGTTAAATTCTGGTCCAGCTGCCCAGAATAAATCTTCTGCTTCGTCTTGAAGTCCAAGATACTATGCCATAACAACAGCTTTTCCTTTATAATCGATTTCGGCTTCTTTCAAATATTTAAAACCTGATCTTCCACATGAAGGACATCCCGTCCAAGTTCTTTTGGCTATAACACTCATGTTTTTTTCTTCTACAGAAAGAAATTCAGAATCTTCGAATTATGTGGATTTTTTACAAGACATTACTACAGTAATTGCCATTAGAGTTAGGATAATATTTTTCATGATCAATAAATTTTTTGGTTCATTTATAAACACGAGAAAAATTAAGAAAAGGTTAGTTGAGAATATTAAGTAAAGAATAAAAATTAATTAATTCATTTTCATTAACTTAGGAAAACATAAAATCAATACAATGAAAAATCAACTAAAATTAATTTCAGTAGGAGTAGCCTTATTTATTGTCTCTTTGTCTTTTACAAAGGCAGTAAAAAGTGAAGTTGTTGGTAATTATGGTGATTCAATTATGCAACTAAGTTTAAATGATGATAACACATTTAGCCATTACAGTTCGTTTGATGCTAATAATAAAATAGAAGCAAATGGTACATGGTTATTAGAAAAAGGTAAGATTGTATTACAATCGAAAATCGAAAATAATAATTTACCAAAAGAATGGAAATTAAAAAATGAAGGACAAACTATAAAGTCTAGAAATGGAATGATCTTTTTTACTTTGCAGAAAGCTGAATAAACTAGATTAATTTATTTTTCTAATGCTGTCAATTACTACATCAGTAATTGGTCGGTCGCCAGAGTTTACTGAAACATTAGAAATTGCTTCAACTTTGTCGTAACCAGATATTACTTTCCCGAATACTGCATGCTTGGAACTTGATGGCGACTCATCAAAATCTAAAAAATCATTGTTTGTCATGTTAAAGAAAAACTGACTTCCTCCAGAATTAGGGCTACTGTTTGCCATAGAAATAGTCTTTTCTACGTTACTTAAATCTTCATGAAATTCATCTTGTATTGAGTATCCGGGTCCACCAGTTCCAGTTCCTGTTGGGTCACCTCCTTGAACAATGAATCCTTGCATTACTCTGTGAAAAATGATTCCATCATAAAATTTTTGATTCACTAATTTCAAAAAATTACTAGAGGTTATTGGAGCTAATCTATCTTCCAATTGTACTACAAAATTTCCTTGGCTAGTGTAAAATTGCACCTTGCTAATGGTTGCATTACAATCTGGTATGGAAAGGTTTTCGTCTTCCTTTTTACAATTTGATACTATTAATATTAAAGATATTAGTAGAATACTTAGTTGCCTTAATTTCATTTGGTTTGTATTTTGTAATTCAAATTTAATCTATTTTTTTTAATTTTTTTTAGTTTTTATTGTCATTCCTGCGCAGGCAGGAATCTTAAATCGAGCTAATTATCTGTTTAAATTTAAGTCAGTTACCAATCCTTAGCTAAATCTGTCCAATCAGAATTCTCTGAATTAATCAAATTTTCTTTCCATTCTCTTTTCCATTTTTTAAGTTGTTTTTCTCTTAAAATGGCTTTTTCAATTTGGTTGTGTTTTTCGAAATATACTAAGTCAGTGCAATTATATTTTTTAGAGAAGCCTTCAAACATTTTGCTTTTATGTTCTGCTATTCTTCTTTGTAAATAATTAGTTACACCAATGTAAAGCACAGATTTATTTGGACTTGAAAGAATGTATATGAAATAAGTATTCATTTAATGTGAATGATTCTTGTGCTAAGATTCCTGCCTTCGCAGGAATGACATTAATATAAGTGGCATTTATAAATTAAGTTTTTAATTAGTAATTCTATTTTCCTCCCAAAATAACTCTCTCCACATGATTTCCTCCAAAAGCATAAGGAATATAGTTATAGCTAGAAATCTCTTTGGTAATTATCAAATTCGCTTTTTTACCTATTGTAATTGACCCGTGAGTGTCGCTAATTCCCATGGCATAAGCTGAGTTCATTGTAACAGCATTAATAGCTTCTTCAGGAGTTAATCTTTGATAAATACATGCTAAAGAAATTACGAATGGAATTTTACCTGATGGAGTAGAGCCTGGATTGTAATCAGTTGCAAGTGCAATTGCCAATCCTTGGTCAATCATTTTACGAACAGGAGCAAAAGGAATTTTTAAGAAAAATGAACAAGATGGTAATGCAGTAGGCATAGTTTCAGATTTATGTAAATCTTCAATGTCTTCATCAGTCATTACCTCTAAATGATCCAATGAAAGTGCCTTGTGTTTTATTCCTGCTTGAATTCCACCAATACTTGTAAACTGATTTACATGAATTTTAGATTGTAATCCAATGCTAGCCCCAGCTTCCATAATTCGTTCTGCATCAGCTACGGTAAAGTAGTTTGTTTCGCAAAATATATCAATGTAATCGGCTAAGTTTTCTTCTTTAATTACTGGAAGGACTTCGTTAATCAACATATCTAAATAGCCATCTTTGTTTCCTTTAAATTCTGGCGGGACAGCATGTGCTCCAAGGAATGTAGCTTTTATTGTTAAGTCCGATTCAGCTTTAAGTCTTTTAATTACTCGAAGTATTTTTAATTCTGCATCAAAGGATAGTCCGTAACCACTTTTAATTTCTACCGCTCCAGTTCCCATGCTTTTTATCTCCTCTAATCTTGTCCATGCAGCTTGGTATAATTCTTCTTCGGTAGCAGTTTGCAATCTTTTGGCAGAGTTTATTATTCCACCACCACGAGCTGCAACTTCTTCGTAGGTCAATCCGTTAATTCTGTCAACAAACTCTGTTTCTCTAGTTCCTGCAAATACTAAGTGAGTATGCGAATCGCACCAAGCAGGAATTACAACTTTTCCTGAACAGTCTTCTATTTTGGAGTTGTCGGTATTAGGTAAACTCCTCATTTCTCCAAATCCAGAAATTAATCCATTTTCTATTTCTAAATAGGCGTTTTCTAGGGTAGTCAAAACTCCCATTTCTTTCCCTTTTAGTTTAAGTTTAGAAATATCTTCTTGAATTCCAGCTAGCTGCTTTATGTTGATTAAAAATGTTTTCATTAAGAGAAATAGATTTTTCGATTAGTTCAAAAATAAGAAGAATTTAGCGGAATTAATGAAACTAGAATCAAATCCTCATATTTTAATTGTATTTGCGCTACAACCTAATAAAACTAATATGTCAGATAAAAAAATAACTAAAGTAAGTAATGAAGCATCTTCTTCATCAGCTGCTAATGATACTTGGAAACCAACATAAGATAATAAATCTAAAGCGATAACTTTTAGAGTAATAGCTGCAATAGCATGGGCAATTGCAATAGGATTTGAAATTTGGGGAATCCTTAAATTAAAAGGAGGAGACGTTCAAGAAAACGGAATGACAATGCTTATCGTACTGATAGTTGTTGCATTAATATTTGCTGTGGCAGGAAACTTATTGTGGAAAAAAGCGAATAAACTTGATCCAGCATCAAAGAAAAATAAATTTAAATTTTGGGTTCAAAATCAATTGGGAGCAATCATAAGTGCTATTGCCTTTTTACCGTTAGTTTTTTTAATCCTTACAGATAAAAACATAGATGGGAAACAAAAAGGAATACTTGGAGCAATTGCTGGAGCAGCTTTATTATTGGAGTTGGAACAGGAATTGATTTTAATCCACCATCAGTTGAGCAATACACAGAGGAAACTCAAAGAGTGGATGACTTAGGTTTTAATTCAGTTTTTTGGACTAAATCTGGAACCAAATATCACTTGTATAATACTTGTGGATATATAAATGGAGACAGAACTAATGAAATCTTTACAGGAACTGTAGGGGAGTGCAAAGCTGATAAAAACATCTCTGAGCTTTGTAGTAGATGTGAAGGTCAAGCTGAAAAAGAGAAAGAAAGTAATATACTAGATTTAGATCCAGACTCTGAAGAGGTGTTGGATTTAGAAGCAGCATAATAAAAATTTAAAAACTAATAATAAAAGGAGTTTCGAAAGAAGCTCCTTTTTTATTTAAATCAGTTTCCCAATATTCCATTAATTACCGTATTTTTGTAAAAAATTTGAACACATGGCTTTAAAATGCGGAATAGTTGGGTTACCTAATGTAGGAAAATCGACACTTTTTAATTGTTTGTCTAATGCGAAAGCGCAATCGGCAAACTTTCCTTTTTGTACAATAGAACCAAACTTAGGAACTATATCTGTACCAGATAATAGATTAACTGAGCTAGAAGGTCTTGTAAATCCAGAAAGAGTAATGCCAACTACTATTGAAATAGTTGATATTGCTGGATTGGTAAAAGGAGCAAGTAAAGGAGAAGGATTAGGAAATAAATTCCTTGCAAACATCCGTGAGACTGATGCAATTATTCATGTATTAAGATGTTTTGATGACGATAATATCGTACACGTAGATGGAAGTGTAGATCCAGTTCGTGACAAAGAAATCATTGATATTGAATTGCAATTGAAAGATTTAGAAGCAGTAGAAGGCAAAATAAAATCGCTTGGAAAAGCTGCAGCATCTGGAGATAAGTTAGCTGTTCGTCAACATGCTATTTTAACTCAATTGAAAGAAAAATTAGAAGCAGGTAAATCAGGAAGAGAAGTAGAAGTAGAGGCTGAAGATGATGTGAAATTCATGAAAGAATTGCAATTACTGACTACTAAGCCAGTATTGTATTTGTGTAATGTAGATGAAGGTTCAGTGGCTGAAGGAAACAAATATGTAGAACAAGTAAAAGCTGCTGTATCTGCCGAAAATGCTGAGGTATTGTTTTTGGGTGCTCAAATTGAGGCCGATATCAATGAATTGGAATCTTTTGAAGATAGACAAGAGTTTTTAGGTGATATGGGACTGGAAGAGCCAGGAGTAAATAAACTAATTACTAGTGCATATAAATTACTTAATTTAAGTACTTATTTTACTGCAGGAGTAAAAGAAGTAAGAGCTTGGACAATTACTAAGGGAATGACTGCGCCTCAAGCTGCAGGAGTAATTCATACCGATTTCGAAAAAGGATTTATTAGAGCTGAAGTAATTAAATACAATGATTTTGTTTCTTTAGGTTCTGAAGCTAAAGTAAAAGAAGCAGGGAAAATGGGTGTTGAAGGAAAAGAATATGTTGTTGCTGATGGCGACATCATGCACTTTAGATTTAATGTTTAGTATCTTTAAGTTAAGATTTTAGAGTTCACCAAAGTTTTAACTTAAAACTAATTGTCCAATGAGTAAATATTCCCATTATCTATACGATTATTTTCTCGAAATGGGCTCTGGTCCAACTGTATCTAAATACCTAAATATGTTTTTGTTGCTATTGATAGTAGCAGCACTTACACTATTTGTAGATTATTTTATTAAAATTATTATTCGTAAAATTTCTAGTAGAATTGCTTCTGGAACGAAAACTAAATTTGATGATATTTTAATAAAGAACAAGCTTCCTACTAACGTAGCTCATGTTCCTGCAATACTTTTATTTCATTATTACATTCCTTTTATTTTTACAGATTTCCCAATAGTGGAAAATTTATTGATAAAAGCGGTAGAAGTTATTGGCATTGTTTTAATTCTATACATTGTCCGTAGTATTTTAAATTCGATTAAAGATTATTTAAAAACTAAACCACAATATAGAGACAAGCCAATTGATAGTTATATCCAGGTGTTTATGATATTTGCTTGGTTTGCTGGGTTTTTTCTCGCGTTTAGTGTTTTAACAGGAATTGAAATGTGGAAATTTTTCACAGCTTTGGGAACTGTTTCTGCTGTAATTATTTTGGTGTTTAGAGATACTATTCTTGGATTTGTTGCAAGTATTCAGGTTTCTATCAATGATATGGTTAGGATTGGCGATTGGATTACTTTTGAGAAATACGGAGCCGATGGAGATGTAGTAGAAATAAATTTAGCTACAGTAAAAGTGCAAAATTTTGATAATACGATTACCACAATTCCTACTTATGCACTTATTTCTGATAGTTTTAAGAATTGGAGAGGAATGCTTGATTCACCTGGAAGACGAATTAAAAGAGCACTTTTTATCCGACAAGACACGATTAAATACCTAACGAATGAGGATATTGATAAGCTAATGAAAATTGATTTCTTATCGAGTTACCTAACTAAAAAGAAAGTAGAATTAGAAGCTTACAATGAAAAAGAAGTTGAAAATAAAGAGCTTATTTTGAACGGAAGGCATCTTACCAATATTGGAGTTTTTAGAAAATATGTAGAGTTGTATTTGGCACAACATTCTGCTGTTCATAAAGAATTAATGCTCATGGCAAGGCAGCTTCAGCCAACATCTGAAGGTATTCCTATTGAGGTTTATGCCTTTAGTAAGGACAAAAAATGGGAGAACTACGAATTTATTCAAGCAGATATTTTTGATCATCTTTTAGCTTCCATTCAATATTTTGATTTAGAAATATTTGAATCTCCTAATAGTAAAAGTTTTAAGTCATAAAAAAAGCCTCTCAAAGTTAATTTGAGAGGCTTTTTTTTATTTAATTTATTGATTTATTTCTTTCCAAAAAGTCCTCCTAGTTTACCAAGCATTCCACCGAGTCCGCCAGATTTTTTGCTGTCTCCACCAATAAGTCCGCCAACCATATCGGCAATACCACCAGCTTTTCCTCCACCAATCATTCCCATCAAATCTCCAATATCAAAACTACCTCCTAATTTGTCTCCAAATAGTGAAGTTACTTTTTCCATAATCATACTAGATATTCCTCCAGACTTATCTGAATCTACTCCTAATTTATCCGAAAAATTAGGTGAAAGTGAGCTAGTTAAATCCGATAGCATAGAGTTTCCTTCATCATCATTATCGTTAGAAGAAAACAAGTTCATAATTCTTGACATTCCACCACCTGAAGCAGCACCAGAAATTTTATCTGAAATCGTATCTTTTGTAATGTTTATTTCTTCGTCTTTTTGGCTTGAATCCAATCCAAATTTTTCCATCAAATCACCTCCGATTTGATCCTTAACCATACTCATAATATTATCAATCATAGCTTTGTTTTTTTGTTTTATAAAAAAAATCACCAAAAATGTATTAGCTTTAATGTGGTCGGATGCATTTTTTTGAAATAAATTAGAAATAAGAGAGTTATTATTGATATGAAAAAGAATCTTTTACTTTTGGTCTTAATTAGTGCTCTTGGACTCTCATTTTATTCTGTGGTAATTCCCAAAAGTGAGAAATCTAAAAAAGCAGTTACAAGTAGTTCACCAGGTTTAAAAAAGCAATTTAAAGATAAAGGATTGAAATGGGGGAGTGAAGTCTATTTTAGATTGTTTAAAAAAGAAAAAGAATTTGAAGTTTGGGTTAAAAAAGGGGAGGAGTTCACTCTATTTACTACATATAAAATTTGTTATTTTTCAGGTGGATTAGGAACCAAAACTAAGCAAGGAGACAGAAAAAGTCCTGAAGGATTTTATTATATAAAACCTTCTCAACTTAATCCGTACAGCAGCTATCACTTAGCTTTTAATATTGGTTATCCAAATGCTTATGAAAGAAATAAAGGTTACACAGGTTCTGATTTAATGGTTCATGGAGAATGCGTTTCAATTGGCTGTTACGCTATGGGTAATAGTAATATCGAAAAAATATATACTCTGTTGGAAACTGCATTAGAAAACAATCAACCCCTTGTTCGAGTTCATATATTCCCTTTTAAATTTACAGATGAATTAATGGCTCATCCAAAAGTTAAAGGGTTAAAATCTTATTCTTTTTGGACTAACCTAAAAGAGGGATATGATTTTTTCCAAAAAAATCATATCCCTCCAAATGTAGAAGTTAGAAACGGTAAATACGTTTTTAATTAAAATTTGTAGAACAAAGCTCCTTCTCCAGTTAATGTAATTCTTTCGAAGTTGTTATAACCTGCATATCCTGCCATTAAATTAAAGGCTACACTTTCAGATAAGAAAAATTCAAATCCAATTCCCACTCCATTATTAAAACCGCTTGTAGTTGATTTTCCTGTTTCAATCGAAACTTGGTTTACAGGATCCCACCCATAATTAGTTTGAGATTGAGAGATAAAATGATTTCCTTGGTATAATAAAAAGTTTAATTTTTCTCCCTCTCTTAATCTGTAAATAAATGTCAATCCTGCACTTATTAAGCTTGATGATTGATCTTTATATGGGAAGAAAGCTAATTGAAAACTTAATTGATTAGGCATATATTGATATGATAGACCAAATCCAGTAGTTGCTCCAGCTGCTATACCAAGTGCATGCTTAGAGTCTTTTTTGTGAACAAAAGATCTAGACCTACTTCTCTGTGTATTATCATCAACTTGTGTGTAAGCAGAGAAATTAAGTGAGGCTATTATTAGTGTTATGCAAATTGTTTTTAAAGTTTTCATAGTGTTTGTTTTTTTGTAAAACTAAGCAATGAAGTTTAGTTGATGTAGTTAATATTAGCTAAATACTGACCTGATTTTTTATTTATATTTACTTAATCTGTTATTTTGTATTATCTAGTGATAATTTTTACTGACATTAATAATGTTACATTTCAGAATATTTACTTGGGTTAGCTTCGTTCATTATATCATAAACTGCTTCAAATATCGATTCTGCATTAGGCTTAGAGAAATAATCTCCATCACTTCCGTAAGCAGGTCTGTGTGCTTTAGAGGCTAAGGTAATTGGCTTAGAGTCTAAATATTGATATGCTTCTTGCTCTACCATTACTTTATCAAGCATGAAAGCAGTTGCTCCTCCTGGCACATCTTCATCTACAAAAATCACTCTATTTGTTTTCTTTATAGATTCCACAATCTTGTGGTTAATATCAAATGGTAATAATGTTTGTACATCTACTAATTCTACTGAAATATCTACTTCTGCTAATTGCTTAGCAACTTCGGTACATATATTAAATGTAGAACCATATGATACCAAAGTAATGTCAGTTCCTTCTCTAGTAACTTCAGGGATTCCTAATGGAGACCTAAATTCACCTAGGTTGGTTGGCATGTTTTCTTTACTTCTGTAACCATTCAAGCATTCGATAACCAATGCCGGGTCATCACTTTCTAATAAAGTGTTGTAGAATCCTGCAGCTACTGTCATGTTTCTTGGTACACACACGTGCATTCCTCTAAGTGAGTTAATTATCATTCCCATTGGCGAACCTGAGTGCCACACACCTTCCAATCTATGTCCTCTTGTTCTTACAATTAAAGGAGCTTTTTGTGTTCCTTTTGTTCGGTAATGAAGTGTTGCCAAATCATCACTCAAAATTTGAATTCCGTATAGTAAATAATCCAAGTATTGAATTTCGGCAATTGGTCGCAATCCTCTCATTGCCATTCCAATTCCTTGGCCAATAATAGTTGCTTCTCTAATTCCAGTATCAGTCACACGGCTCTCACCAAACTTATCCTGCATACCTTCCATACTTTGATTTACTCCTCCAATTTTTCCAACATCTTCACCAAAAGTAAATATCAATGGATTTTGCTCAAATTGTTTGTCAAAGTTATCTCTCAATATTAATCTTCCATCTTGAGGATTTTCTCCATCATAAGTTGGAGCAACAGGCTCAATATTTAAAGCGCTTTTTTCGTTAGATGGTAATAAATAAGAGTTGTATCTGTCTTTGTTTTCTTTTGCACTTTTTGTAAGCCAAGCTTTCAATTCCTCTTTGTGATTACAATCTTCACCAATCGTTAATCGGATTGTTTTCTTTGCAGCAGAGATAATTTCTTTTCTTCCTGGTTCTGCAATTGCAGAAAGGTCGTTTGCTAATTTCTCGATAAACGATTTGTTTTTGCTGTTTTTGGCAATTTCCGAAATCAAACCAAGAACAGTTTTTTGTTCCTCAGTGTATGGTGTCAAGAAATTACTCCAAGCTTCTTTTTTTGCATCACGTGCAATTTTCTTCGCTTCTTTATCAATAGCATCAAGGTCTTCTTCGCTTGCAATCTCTTGCTTATATTCTTTTTTATAATCCAATATCCATTTACGGAATTGGCTGATATTGTCATATTCAATCTCCCAATCCAATCTTTCTTTGGATTTGTATCTTTCGTGAGAACCAGAAGTTGAGTGACCTTGCGGTTGTGTAACTTCTTCTACATGAACCAATACCGGAGTATGATTTTTTCTTGCGTAGGCTACAGCTTCTTGGTAAGTTCGGCATAATCCTGGGTAATCCCAACCTTTCACTTTCATTATTTTAAATCCAGCTTTCTCTTCTGTTTCTTCAAATCCAGCTAATAATTCAGAGATATTTTCTTTAGTTGTCTGGTATCTTTTTGGAACCGAAATACCATGTCCATCATCCCATACATTCATAACCATTGGTACTTGAAGTACACCTGCAGCATTCATTGTTTCAAAAAACAATCCTTCGCTTGTACTGGCATCTCCAATTGTTCCAAAAGCAACTTCATTTCCTTTGATAGAAAAATCGGTAAACTCAGATAAATTATCGTTTTCACGGAATTTTTTTGATGCTAATGCTAATCCTAATAATCTTGGCATTTGCCCAGCTGTTGGCGAAATATCTGCCGAAGAATTTTTTTGTTCAGTCAGTTTTTTCCAACTTCCATCAGAGTTAAGAGTCTGAGTAGAAAAATGTCCTCCCATTTGTCTTCCTGCCGAAAACGGTTCGTTTTCTTGGTTTGTATCTGCATACAAACCAGCAAAGAAGTTAGTTGGAGTCATTTGTCCAATTGCCATCATAAGCGTTTGATCACGGTAGTAACCAGAACGGAAATCTCCGTTTTGAAACTGTTTAGCTAACGCAATTTGTGGTAATTCTTTTCCATCACCAAAAATTCCAAACTTTGCTTTACCAGTCAAAACTTCCCTTCTTCCCAATAAAGATAATTCTCTGCTTATTCGTGCAAGTCTATAATCCTCAATTACTTCGTTCTTAAAATCTTCAAAAGATAACTCTGTCTTTGTCTTCGCTTCTGCTGTTGCCATTCGCTCTTTTTCTTATGATTTAGCCCAATTTTGGACGAAAACAAATGTAGTGAAAAATGAAATATTAGGCAAGGGTTAAAACAATCAAGAGCAACTTCGGTTTATCAATTAATTTTCAGTGTTTTAATGATTGTTAGGAATAGGTTTATTGAGCTAGATTAGCCAATTCTTTTCCAATATTATTCCCAATTGCAACTCCCATTCCACCTAATCTTACTCCACAATGAATATTGTTAGATATTGATTTTATTATTGGAGTTTTCTGGTTTCCAACTCCCATAATTCCACTCCATCTTTGGTCAATTTCAAAATCTGTTTCAGGTAAAATGGTTTCTTTAAGAATCTCTTCAAGCTTGTTTTGAATGAGTTTTGTTTGTCCAAATTGAGAAGTTTCTTCTGTTTCAAAATCTAGGTTTCTTCCACCACCAAATAGAATTCTGTCATCAATGTTTCTAAAATAATAGTAGCCTTTATCTAAATGAAAAGTTCCTTTTATTTTAAGATTAGGGATTGGTTTTGTTATCAATACTTGTGCCCTGGCAGGTTTTACTTGTTCTATTCCTAATTCAGAGGAAAAGCCATTGGTAGCAATAAATAGTTGATTGGTTTTGAAATTAACTTTGTCGGTTTTCACTTCTACTTTTTCATTTAAGGATTCAAAACTTAAAACAGAAGTGGAGTTAATAATTTTGATGTTGTTTTTATAAGCCAATTTAAGTAGACTCTCCATCATTTTTCCCGTGTTCAATTGGCCTTCAAATGAATTGAAAATTACATTTTCTTGAATATTTTTGAATCCAAAGGGATTTTGATTTACTGAATAAACCGAATCATTAAATATGGGATTTAGTAATCTATTTACTTCAGAAATTTTACTCAAACACTCTTCATATAAACTTGTATCCTGCTCAGAAAACAACTCGTACCCTCCCCAAGGTTTGTATTCAAGTTTTTCATCTCCTACTAATTTACGTAGTCCATTAATCCCGTTAACTCTTTGTTTTATTAGGTTAATTACTTCTTCTTCTGAGCTGTTAGTTAAATCATCTAATATTTCGGATATACTACCAAAACAGGCGAATCCAGCATTTTTCGTGCTTGCTCCTTGTGGTAATATTCCTTTTTCAATAATAAGAATATTTGCATTAGGATAGTTTTTTCTTAATTGTAAAGCACAGCTTAATCCAACAATTCCACTACCAACAACTGTAAAGTCGATATCCGAAAACCATGATTTATATTCCCAATAACTTAATTCCATAAAAGAAGTTTATTCAATAAAGCTACTCAATTATGGAGCAATTTTCTGTACTTTTATGGTATGAATTTTATCACAACAAAACTCGGAATTTTAGGAGGTGGCCAGTTAGGTCGTATGTTTATTCAATCGGCTATGAGTTATGGAACTCCAATTCATATTTTAGATCCTAATCCCAATTGCCCTTCGGCAAATTTGTGTGATTCATTTATCGAAGGAAGTTTTAATGACTATGATGCAGTCTATAATTTCGGTAAGAATATGGATGTATTAACTATAGAGATTGAAAATGTAAATACAGAAGCCCTTGCTCAATTAGAAAAGGAAGGTGTAAAAGTATTTCCTCAATCTCACATTATAGAGTTGATAAAAGACAAAGGAATTCAGAAACAATTTTATAGAGATAACAATATTCCTACAGCTGATTTTGAGTTGTGTAATTCATTGGAAGAAGTAAAACAAAAAGCTACTTTTCCTATTGTACAGAAAATGAGAAAAGGAGGTTATGATGGAAAAGGGGTGCAGATTCTAAAATCTGAATCGGATTTAGAAAAAGGGTTTGAAGTACCATCTTTATTGGAAAGAATGATTGATTTTGATAAAGAAATATCTGTAATTGTTGCTAGAAATGAGAATGGAGAGATTCGTTCTTACCCAACTTGTGAGCAGGAATTTAATCCAGAAGCTAACCTAGTTGAGTTTTTATTTTCGCCTGCAAAAATAAGCTCAGAAACTGAAAAAAAAGCTCAAGAAATTGCCCAAACCATTATCAAGAAATTAGAAATGGTCGGATTACTTGCTGTTGAGTTTTTTGTATTGAAAGACGGTTCGGTTATAGTAAACGAAATGGCTCCAAGAACACACAATAGTGGACATCATACTATTGAATGTAACCACACATCTCAGTTTGAACAGCATTATCGTTCGGTTATGAATTTCCCATTAGGAAGTACTGAAATTGTTCAGCCAGGAGTTATGATTAATTTATTGGGAGATAAGAATCATACTGGAACTCCTGTCTATAAAGGGATAAATGATGTGATGAAACAAGAAGGTGTTTACGTTCATTTATATGGAAAAACTGAAACCAAACCTTTTCGTAAAATGGGACACATAACGGTTGTGAATCCAGAGTTGGATAAGGCAATTAAGAATGCTAGAGAAGTGGCAAAAGAAGTGAAAATAGTAAGCTAATATTTTTAAAGTCCTGCTTCTAAATTTATTAAGTCATTTTTTTTATTGTGTTTTAAGTATAATTAACAAAAATTATGTTAATTTTACGTTAAAATAAAATTAAAATTATGAGACTAACATTTTCTTTATTAATTATCATTATTGGATTTGGTTGTTCTAATTCATTTTCTCAAGTTACTGTTGATTCAACTGAATCTGAAGCCGCTTCTGTTGAGAATAAATATTATCTCATAATTAAAAATGATGGGAGCGAATATTATGGGTATGTGTTGAAGGATGATGGGAGAGAAGTACTGATAGATACTAAAAGTATTGGTAAAGTATTTATCAAGAAATCTGACATAAAAGAGATGAGAGTTGTTGATCCACCTTCAGCTACCAATGGTGATAAAGCAGGACTAAGGAATGGTGATGATTTAAGGGATGCTGGACCATTTACCACAAGGTATTATTTCACAACTAATGCCTTGCCTATAAAGAAAAAGGAAAATTATGCTTTGATCCATCTTTACGGTCCAGAGGTTCATTTTGCTTTAACTGATAATTTATCGCTTGGTGTTATGGCTACTTGGATTGCAAGTCCAATTGCTTTAGCAGCAAAATACTCTTTTAATAATTCAAATACTGAATCGGATATTAATTTTGCAGTTGGAGCTATAGTGGGTTCAGGAGGTTATTTGGCTCCTCAAGCTTTTGGAGGATTGTATTTTGGTACTGTTACTAAAGGTAACAGAAGTTCAAATATTAGTCTATCTGCAGGATTTACACACATGAATTTAGGATCAGATTTTAGTAACTATTCTGGTTACAAGTATCAATTTCAAAGAGAAGATCCTTCTCAAAAATACTATGTTTCTCCTTCATACAATTCTTCCAATAAGGAATATGAATATTTAGATTATCGTTCAAATATCAACTCAGTGGTGCTTGGTATTTCAGGTATAAAATCTGTTGGTAATAAGGTAAGTTTTATTTTCGATTCCATGATTTTCTTTTCAAACAGAAAAAAGTTAGTTTATAATAAAGAGACTTATCTTTCTTTTGATGATAATAGTGGTCCAACAACTATTACCAATAATTTATTGGTACAAGAGGGTAGCTTTATAAATGATGGTATTAAACCAACGATTATTTTTATGCCGGGTATGAGATTTAGTACCAAGTATGGAAGTGCCTTTCAGGTAGTTTTATCTGGTATAATTTTCGAAAGAAGTAGTTATAATAATTCTCGTGAGTTTATTGGGATTCCAATCCCAACGGTATCTTGGTTAAAGGCTTTTTAATAAAAAAGTAATATTTTTTAAGATTTAATAAATTTGAGGTTGTAGTTTTTACCATTAATCTTATAGTTTACTATGTAAAGTCCTTTTGGTAAATCGCCTAAATCATCGATTTTCAAGTTAGTCCCTTCGGTTTGTTGGCTAACACTTTTAATTAATTTTCCCTGAATAGAGAAGATTTTTACTTTAATATTTTCTGTATGGTTTTCCCCTAATTCGATAGTGATATTGTCATTAGCAGGATTTGGAAAAAAGTTGTGTGACTTAGAAACCTCATTTTCTTTTATAGATGCAAAGCCTTCTTGATACACTCTTACATAGTCAATTTCCATTGTGTCTTGAGTAAAACTAGCTGCTATAGAAGGTTCAATTGCAATGTTTAATAAAATGTATTGCTCAGCATCATATGGCCAAGTACTTGCATTTTTTATTGCTGGGTTATAAATGTAATGTACAATTCCATCTACGCTAAATATCATTTGAGTGCTACTCCATTCTAATGTGTAAATATGAAATGCACTTGAAGCAGTTGGGATAGTTTGTCCTCCGTGATTTACGGTTGCTCCAGAACTAGAAGGTGTGTGCATGGCACTTTGAACAAAATTTTGATTACTTCCCCAGTGTTCCATAATGTCAATTTCTCCGCAAGCTGGCCATCCTGTTGTACCAAATCCTTGCGTTTGCCAGTACGCTCCACCTTCGCTAATGTTTTTCCCGAGCATCCAAATTGCAGGCCAAGTTCCAGATCCTGTTGGTAATTTTGCTCTTATTTCTACCTTCCCATATTTAAAAGCAAATTTTGAGTTAAGCCTAGCCGAAGTATATTGTTTTGTTCTTCCTTGATCAGTAAAAACTTCTTTTTTAGCAATCAGGTTTAAGCTTCCTCCGTTTTGAGAAGAGTTAACAGCACGGTTTGTGTAGTGTTGAACTTCTCCATTGAACCAACTTCCTCCAGAAGGCAATTGAGTTTGGTGAAACCAGTTTACATTGCTTATTGCTCCAGTCCCGTTAAACTCATCTGACCAG
>Ga0209533_1001509_pt1 | contig 21843 bp, 20 predicted proteins | sample COG_04_FD_184748 | JGI IMG/M metagenome (GOLD analysis project Ga0209533, IMG submission 184748) | Pelagic Microbial community sample from North Sea - COGITO 998_met_04 (SPAdes) (version 2) | ecosystem: Environmental > Aquatic > Marine > Neritic zone/Coastal water | place: Helgoland, sampling...
CAACCAGATGTACCAATTAGAACTGGACAGTGGTGCAACGACCGCATCAGGCAAACTGCCCATGGTCAAACACGAACAAGTGACAGCCGCTTCCCAAATGGGCAATGAATCGGCGGAAGATTCGGAAGATTCAGCGGAAGATTCAGCGGAAGATTCAGCGGAAGATTCGGCGGAAGATTCACCGGCCGACATGGAAGAGACATCAGATGTGGACTCTGTTGCAAGTAGAAATGAAGAGACCTCAGAACGGGACTTCGGTCCAGAACTGGAGGAAGAAGAAGAAAGAGATGACGATATTGGTGACAAACTCGATGATGGAAGTGGTAAAGAAATGGTGCAAGGATTGCAGGCGGGGACAATTGTTGTGTACAACGACAATTATTACGAAACCATTCGGTCGGAACAAGCCGAAAATAAACAGAAACGATGGGTTCTAGGAACCATTGTGCATAAAACACCGGAACTATCGAAAGCACTTCTCACAGTACCAGAAGCCAACATCCAGCCTCTCGAAGAGGAGCATAGAGCACGTATCCTTGCTTTTATTCTCGCTATCAACACAAATGGTGCCGAGGGCGCCGATAATGACCAAATCATACGGCTATTAAGAGAACATAACGCATCACCGATAACTCGTGGTGGTCTCTACCCCCAAAAAGTGAACCGTGATAAACTGAAAGAATTGCTTAACAACACTCCACAGGAAAAAACTATCCAACCTTCCAAAGAGGACGATTCCTCCGAATCTAAAAGTGAAAATGATGGGATTGATTCCGAACAGAATGGCTGGAGATGGCTTACGCAGGATGATGAAAGACCTAAAAACAGAGTTCAAATCAAAATGAAGGGACCCAACGGAGACATGCACCGAGGATACATGCACCGAGGAGACCCAGCAAAAGGGCCAAACCAAAAAAGTAGTCACAACTATTTAGTTGATGCTAAAGGAACAGCGATAAAGGTCAATAACAAGAAAATCCACACCAATGGCTACAAAAACAAAATCCAAGTCCCAGTTGACGTCTCTAGAACAAGCGCAGTTCCAATGACATCCAACAGAGCACCTGGAGAGCTTACAACAATGCTGATGAACATGTCTGACGATTGGGCAACATCCGACGACGAACTGTTCGCGGACTCTTCCTCCAACGAATTCCAATCCAATTACACAGGAGGCACCTCCAACCTGGCATTTGCGGACTCATCGAGTGACCACGACGACACACCTCTGACCTTTGCTCAAGAAAGCTCGACATCGACCAGTGAAAAGACCTCCTCCGGTATGGACTTTGCGGCCTCTTCGAGCGACCGAGGCACATCTGAAATGTCATTTGCAGGAACGAGTGATTCCGACCAAGCTACCCTCTAACTGTAATAAAATCGGTATATAACAGTACTTAATAAATAAACAATTACAAAAGAAATGACTCATAAAATTATGCTATGTTTTGTCCGCAGTGATTCCGACATCCTCGAATCCTCTTGGCTCAACCGCGCGGCCGCCTCTCTCACCTCCAACGACGACGGTTCCGCCCCCTTCATCCACTCCGAACTGTTATTTTGCCCCCCTGGCGACCATACCACTTCCGACACCGTGTCCGGCCTTGCTTGCAGCATCGTTTACTCTGGTTCCGTCCACCTCGAACGCAAACGTTTTGCAAGGAAGGAATGGTTTTTCAGGTCAATGGAATGTTCCAAAGGCCAATACGATTCGATGCTGCAATTTTGCGAAGAACGCAAAGGTGAATCATTTAATCATTTAGGATATTTTCTGTACTGGTCGCCACTTCGCCCAAGTCCAACTTCATACAATTGGTTGGGCCTGTCTTCCCGATGGTATTGTTCTGAGATTGTGATAGCGGCGTTAAAGGAGGGTGGCATCCTATCTGAAGAAGTCTCTTATTCCATGCATCCCAATGACCTTTACAAACTGGTTCAGAACAATTCGATGGCCGATTGTGGTCGCAATCTGCGACAAATCGACTTGCGTTTCGTGTAACGCAGATTACGTGTCGTGCAAAGTTGAAATGAGCCATACCCCATACGTGGTCGTCGCAATCCCACTAATGAAGAGGAGCCACCCACTCCAATCGACCATTTTCATATTATCATAAACGACGATACCCGACACAGTTGTAAAAATGAACCAAGCGGATTGATAAACGATAATACAATAATACGCATCCTGTTTTTTGAGTCCTTTATTCAACCAATAGATGTGCACAACAACGGACGCAATGCAAAGCACGATAGCTCCCATGAGATTTCCACCCCGGACAGTGAGATGACCCGCCTCATGTGCGGAAACAACTGCGTATGCAATATATTTCCCCATGCACACATTTTGTGCCCCCAACGCTCCCCCAATCAACGGATATCCCACAATACTAATTTTGGGTGCGAGAGTCACAAATTCGAGAACAACGGAACAAAGAATAAAGACGACCCAATTCAGAATAATGAATGCGCAAGCAATCGGTCTTTCGATGAGTTCTGCCGGTGTTGCATCTGAAACGTTTTCCCCAACCGAAGTGATTGAAATCAGACATCCAATAATCACATACAGAATAGCAACCCACTCTTTTTTAGAAGGTTTTTCGAACAAGACGATACGAGTCACACCCAGATTAATAATGATTGACATGGAACCAAAGACCCCAATGACTGCCGTCGGCAACCAGGCCAGAGCAAAGAAATCTAATATCGATGCCGCCGCGGAGAGAACCAGTGCAATGACAAAGAGAGGTCTCAGACACACGGGTGTCTCCAAGCGGTGTGCGCGCCTCTTCAGACGACTTCGGGGGTCTTCATACTCGGTTTGGGACTGAGCGAGTTTTTGAAAGTTCATGCTAATGGAGGACGAGACCGAAGCAATGAATAACAAGGCAAATCCAAATAATTGTGCCACAATCATTGTGTTCGTTCGGCGTATCTTTATATATCAATATTGTCGGTCCCGGTTCAAATCCATCTCGATTTTCAAATCCATCTCGATTGTATCAAAAAGCAATACTTATATTGCCATCGACAGTCCTATAAAGATGCAAATCTCTGGCACTATCGGTTCAACTCGAGTCCTCTCCACTCTCAGTGAAAAGGGGGTCGAAATCAAAAAGGGTTCGAAAGTCTTGCACCACATCACTTCTCTGTGGTTGATAGGATTGCAGCGAGTGACGAAGCATTTGAAAACATGTGACGTGGTTTGGGTCGACGGTGCCACCCAAAAAACCATTGTGCAGACCATTGCTCAAGACGATGCCAGCCGAATTCTGGAATATGCCCGTTCCGATGCAGCCCCGTGTGTTGCATATCTATTGGGAATGGACCCGCCATTGTGGTCGAAAATCTCGGCGACCGCTCGCAAACACGACTGGAAAAGTGAGGATTGGAACCACGTCTTTGCGGAAGAGGGAACCGAATCGGATGTCGAGATGAGTGGTTCCGACGGTGAATGGTTGCCATGTGGAGATGAGGATGAGAGTGATTCGGATGAGACGTCGGACGAAGACGAACAATAAAAAAGTTCCAATAAGGAGCAGATAAAAAAGGAGGCACTTCTTCTGTATAAAAAAAAAACATCTTATCTTTTCAAGTCTTTGAAACGTCCATGTCTTAATGATTGAATCATGCATGAACGCACATGACTCGCGGATGGATTCGGCACTACACAAGAGCACAGGACCCGACAAAAATCACCGATGGCATTCCAATCGTCTGCAGAAAAAAGTGATTTCTTAGAGATGGACTGCCCTCTCCAAAATCTTTCCCAACTGTGAACCACGGATGGACCGACAACTGTTTCAATTCGAACGGGTGGTGCCAAGACCATTTCACGCAATGCAAACGAACCATGCTTTGCCAAATACTCAATCACCGGTGGTGGACCACGACTCTCCAACAATGCTTCGATTTCCCAATAATCCAACTCGCGTTGGCAATAAATCTCGTCCCTCTCCTCATCGTCGTCCGAATCACTCTCGCTCAATGACGCATCTGAATAATAGTCCATATGGTAGTAGGCAATACTGAAGTCAATCGACGTCTGGTACAAGTTATATCCTTTTTTTTTGGAATAGTCATGGTAGTTATATCCAAAAGAAAAAGCAAATATTCTCAAAGTATTTGCAAAAATGCCTTGTTCATGAACTTTGATTTGCACTCTGTGTTTGCTCAGTGTTTGTCTCCAGTGCTCTGTGCCGGCTCGACCTTTGATTTGTGTCGCTGTCTTCCCGGCCTCTTTTTTTGCGCGCACTGTTCAAATTGTTTTGTGCACTGTCCGGCTGTTGCATTATGGTTGACCAATGCGAGACTAATTGTTGCATATTGGCGAAAGCCATCGAGTTATTCATTTGTACCAAAGATGCTCGTAACTTATATAGTCACTGGTACTATCTCGATGAATTTGTCGTAGTAGTCATAGTTTTCTAGAAACAATGATGCTGCGAATGTGTCCAAAGCCTGATGCGACATGGCAAGTTTGACCACAATGATGGTCGAAAAGACGTCGACACTGTACTGATACTGTGCAGTGAAAATGAAGAGCATTGTCATGACTGTCCAGAACTCGCCGACGAGCCAAACAAATCGTTTCAAATGGGTTCTGGATGCCGAGACCATTGCTGTCGAGATTGATGTGAAGACAACCATGAGTGCGATGTCGGAAGACCAGAGCATATTGCCACAAGTGCGGCGTGGGTAACGCGTAAATATCCAGTCGATTTCGGTCTCCGAAGGTATTTGAAATTTTTCGAGACAGAACGGGGTTGCATCCGGGACAATCGTCAACAACTGCGCCCCTGTAAACATTGGAATGAATAATAATTGTGCAGTGAGTGCGCGCGCCGCCAGAATGGGTTCTTTTCCGGTCAAGAGCCACGCGATGATTGTCGTGCCTATCCAAGTGTACGTACTGACGTCGACCATGTCACGCGCGGTCATGGAAGCAGGGGGCTGTATTCCAGAAGGACCAATCCAATCCATGAAAAGTGTGTCGTACAACGGTTCCATCTCAGTGCCATTTCTAAATGTTTGCACATACCAATATTGTCGCAATGAGACGATGTTCGCCATGACCAGATTGAAATAGACGAGAAGGACGCCAGTCAGAACGAATCGGAACCGTCTTATTTTGGCTCGGTGTTTGGATGCATAGCGCATTTGGATTCTTGGATTCGTGTATATAGTCTTTTTGAAATGCAATGAATATGGCGAATACAAATGTATCCAATGCACATTTGAATGAGACTACTTGGAACAATTCGTCCGGGGTGTCCGTCGCCAATCCTTGGAAAGAATCGGGGGCACTCGTCTACGTCGCGTTGACCGTGTTGACCTTTTCAGCAGTGGTCATGTGCTTTGTTTGGTCGTTGACAAGGTACCGAAATCGTAAGTCGAGATACAGTACCGTTGATGGCGAGGAAGACGAGGAAGAAATCGAACTCGCGTTGAACGAAGAGGTCACTGCCGAGGTCGGTCCAAATGGCATTGAAAATGGGACGAATGCGAAAACAGCCAGTGCTGTGATTGAAGAGTCCACCGCTTTTACATTTGAGTGTTCCTCTGATGAAAATGATGAGATGGAAGACGATTGTGGTCGAGAGCGGAAAGTTCACGATGAGATAGATGTGCATGCATTGATTTAAAAATCCATTTTTGGAAATAGTATAACTGTATATTAAAGAACCGGTTGTTTCAGAAAGATGAAGGCACTCTCTCTCTGTATTTTGTTTTTTCTACGCAGCTTCCACATTGTGGCACATTCAACGATTGAAGAGACCTCCAAAACTTGCAGCAATGATGCAAATATAAAGGAAGGACATTTGCACATGACCACACTGGGCAAAACAAATCAAGAACAAAGGTGTCTGGTCAAGTTGAGTCGAGGCAATTCCGTCTTCTTGGAACTGGAGAGGTACAACGGGCGAGATTACGACCAAAATGCATGGACAAATATTACTGCAGTGGGAAAGCCAAACGTCACAATCTCTATCGGTGATAATGTGATTTTAGTGGGTGGTGAAAAAATAAATGTGTTCACACACTCGAAGCTTGAAAAGTCGATGTGGGTCCGCATCACTTATTTGAACAAATATATTGAATTCCATTTTGCACCCATTACAGAGAATGGGGAGGGATTGGTTTCCTTTGGTCATTTGAATACGGTGGAACACTTGACCAGTTCATATCTGATTCTATCGTTATCGACTTCTTCTGGTATGGAGCAAGTGTTGAGGAGTATTCAAACATCATTGCCAAAAAAGGCTCAATCAATTTCAGTTAAAACTGTACATGAAATTGAACGCAGAATGAAGTCGATGGAGCTCGAAATGAAAAAGAATGTGGCCAAGACTGAGCAGGTCCTTGGTGCACAGGCGATGACTCTTGAAAAATACAATGCTCTAATCAATGACTATGTGAGAAAAGAGGAGGTTAGTCATGTCTCTGCTGTGTCGCTGTTGCTGTGTGCCGGTGCTGTCGTCGTTGTTGTCTCGGGTTTGTATTGGAAAATGAAACCAAAAAATAGATTTCGGTTAGATTAATCATAATAATATACCCTTTGCCTTTGTGAACTCTTGGTCAGTGAGCTCCCCTTCTTTGTGTAAAATGATTAAATCTGTCAATTTATCTAACTTTCCATTATTTTTGATAATTGGTCCAGTGTACATCATTCGTGTTCTGCGGCCATTTTCGTTGAAGTCGATGATGTATTGTACTATGAGTATCACCGGCAACGATATTATCAGAAAACCCCAGATTGCATTTTCCGATGTGCAGTGTGTTTCACATTCGTCACATTGAAACATGGAAGCTTCCACCGAATGGCATCGGAATATTACGAAAAACATTAAAATTAGGAATGAAATCCCTCCCAAGAAAAAAAGCCATTGTTTCATTCATCCGTATGTTATATTTTGCTATCAATAAATACTCGGTTTCGACGACCATTCTGCTCACCACTCCAAACTGTCCAAGTGTCATTGGGCGTTCTCATTACGACGAGAAATATTACCCCCAAACACCAAGCAAACAAGACATACATTCCAACCTGCATGGGGTCTTCACCCTCGTACCATCGGCCATTTTGAAATCGACCGACGCGCTCTACGTGTGTGGTATATTCACCTCCAAACGTCCATTCTATGGTTGGTTCAACTCGAAGTCTGCGAAACGGTGAATAATGGGAATCGTTCTGAATAATGGTGAGGTGCAAATCGGAAGTGTTGTCACACCTGCCCTCACTGCCACCACTTCCACTGGACCCACTGCCATGGCCACTGCTGGACCCACTGCTGGACACCCCCCCACCACTGCTGCGACCAAGAGAGTTGTGGCCCGTCTCCGTACTGCTCTCACCCGCACTGACGACAGAAGTACCGAGTTGACGACCGTTAATATTGCTCTTGCTCTCGTCCCACAGGACTCCGTCCTCATTCGGGTCTGCTATCATATATTTTCTGTGAGAAGGATGTGTGGAGACGGACGTTCCGTTGAAGATGGCATAATCACACATTAGAGTATGAAAAGGCGAATTACTCACATCATCCCAAAAAGCTGTATATGTCATTGATGTCTTATTCTCGTTCAGTTCTCCTTGAATATTGCCATCTTGTGTACCATTGAACTGGATACGATTTACAGTCAGTACCTCTCCATCCGGACCCGATGTTGTTTGGACGGAGCAATTTAAAATTTCAATATGCGCCCCGATTTGTTGATTCATTTCCACATTAAAATACATTTTGGATTGTCCCACAATGGGTCTGTCATCACTGCTCCCCGACACGGCCGAGACATAAAACACATGATGCACACTGGCATTGTGTTGATAACTGACAGTTTGTTCGAAATCAACCCACACATCTCTATCAACACCCAACAGATTCGTTTCAATATGAAGAATGGAATGACCCATGCACCGAATGGAATTGTCCCACCATCTCAACACAGCCGAAGCTCGCAATGGCTCCGTGTGTGTCACTGTAATACATTCCGACCATCTAGAATCCTCCCATCCCACCACTGTCAACCCGGACCAAACACCACCATAGGTGCAACCATCCAGTTCATCCTTGACACAAGCACAGTCCGCGCCATTGCATCGGATGTTTAGACCGGCGAGAGTCATCGATGCAGTAATGTTCGGAGCTTGGCAGACGCGATGGCACTCACAAGTGGGACAACAAGCGCGAGCCGCTATCAGCCCACAAAGAAAGAGGAGTGTTCGCATTCCGTCCTTCTTTTTTCGAAACACTTGATTAGTATAAATAGGGTTGTTTCAAGTTGCAAATGTTATGTCGGTGTGTCTTTGCATTTTGGTGGTCCATTTTTGTCTTGGCCGTTTGGCGACACATCCGACCACCAAATCTTCAGCAATGGTCTGTTGATAAACACACCACCACCGCAATTCTCACTTCAAATACTTTCACACCACTCCAGTTTGAGAATGCGTCCATTTTATGGTTGGACTCGTTGACAGATACGATTACAATTGATTTGGTTCAAACAATTCCACTCGCAATGGGAGTCGTCTCGGTTAAAAAGGCTGTGATGAATGTGTATGAAACGGATTCGCGCACAACAATGATGGAAAAATATTCAATTACTTGCGATTGATTCGGCCCGTTCATTTTGGTGACACCGGCAACAGTCATCCGCGACTCAATCCGGCAACAGTCATCCGCGACTCAATTGAAGAGAATGGAAGGGACTGTTCTTATTTGCCGGCGTCGGACTTTGACAAAGGGTGCGATAATTTCAGACTACGGTGCCTTTGACCTTGCATTGTGGGTGCAGTACTTGCGTCATATGGTTGACTGGCACCGACCGAATGCGGGTGTCATCAATCATAGTTCTAATACCACTCGTAACCGTACCACTTTCTCATGTAGATATGTGGTGATAAAATATTATCTAAATATCCCACCACTTCAAACTCACACACTATCTCTATCCACGAGACATTGACTGTCTGACGTTGATGGATAAAGATGTTTCCATCAGTCGATAATTTTTGATTTGTAGATTGATGTGATTCACACACGCCCTCACTACTGCACTTTTTGGATTTGCAGACATCGTATCTCATATCACGGTCATCCACTGCCGGATAGCGACGCGACGTGTTGAAATCGGACGGTAGATAGACTGTTTGTTTCATTCTTGGCGTGAGGCGTGCAATTTGCGAGACCGCCTGCCAAATGGAGACGTCGTGAGTACATCCCGGTAGCCATGTCAATCGCGTCCGAGCACGCACAATGCACACGTTGCCCAACGATGGTCGATGACAACGTGGCAAATTGTGTGAGCCACCAATGAACGAAGATTTCTCGTCTCGCTGTCTGGTTGTGATATTCCAGTAGGTGTACTGTGATGTATTGAGAATCTGCAAAGTGGAATCTATCCATGCGCCACGACAGGGACCATCAATGTATTCGCGCCCAATCACAAATGGTTCGGTTGAAAATGGTTGGTATGTTAAATGTGACTGTGACCGCCAGCCGTTTTCAGTCAATGTATTGGTAAAGTTTGGTGTCAGTCTGTCGTTGTATTTGTGATACAGCATGAATTCGGAGATGACGTCAATCTCGTATGTGCTGTATCCCAGATTGCGTGTCAATAAACAGGGGGACACTGCCGTCACAGTGACGGTGATTTGGTCGTCCCATTTGAGAGTTTCGGCATGGGAGACGTTGATTCGAAATTCGGATGGGGAGGGGTTGTACGCAATGTTCGATGGTTGGATGGATTTGATTGAATATTCAATGTTGGGCACTCGAAGGGTTTGGTCCATGTCGATTGAATATTGTTGGGTGCCGTCTTCGTCCAGTTCGTCGGCAATCGTGAGACGGACGAGTCTTTCCGGGTATAATTTGGCAGGGCTCGGCCAAATGCAGCCAGCAGAAATACTGCTCATTAGTACAAAGATTAGTCTCATGCGTGAATTGAAAATAATCAGGCTTTATAGTTACAATTCGGTGTTATCAGTATTTGTAATTGGCTGTTCTTTGGAGATTTGAACCAGCTCTTCTGTTTGGGAACAGTAGTTCGTTCGAATGTGTTTGCCATCCTTGTAATGGTGAAACATTCCACCACGACTCCAGTTTGGGAAACTCTCGTGGTCGTTGGTGCGGACATCGATTTTGCCTACATCAATCGAAACATTTTGGAAAGAAGACTTGCAAGATTCGAGGGTTTCGGGGGAATCGTATCCGTAAAGAATAGCCTCTTTGCGTGCTCGGACCCAGGCCCATAACTCATTACTGCTAACATCGCCCTCTTTTTTCATGGATGGTCGGTGAAATGCTTCCGCGCTTCCACTTTGGATGCGGTCGTACCAGTTCAATACCTTTGTGGAGTCCACCGATGGCAACATGAATTCCACATTTCGTTTCCATAGCCATGAAGAGGGGGATGACATATTACGCTCAATGACTTCTGGTTCGTCGACTTGGACATGGATGCAAGCTACATTGATATCGTGTTTAGAAATTGAAACGGATGGTGCTACAAGGTAGATGCTGCTCGCAAAATAGGATGCAATGGCATTGGAGAATCTTTCCGACATCTCAAATGGTATGATTGGGGGGAATATCTGACGATAGATAGAAGTCATGTCGCTCACATTGTAACTCATCCGTATCTCGCCGTCCATGGTTTGGAAGGTGACAATGTTCGAATCGGGTTCGGTTGGAACAGAAGACCAGGCGAAACCGGTTGATAGTAAACGGCGAGCATCGTCCTCGGTATTTGGGTCGGTGGCTGACAAAATATGTATCCAGCTTTGAAATCCGGAAGTCCAGTCATCGGAAAGTGCCACCTTGCGGACCAGTTTCGTTTCGCGACCTTGAACAATGTCCGACAACCAGCGGATGAGATATTCTTTGTGATTTGGAAATGGATACAAATGGTCCGATGAAACGGTGTAAGGCAGGGCTACATTTTTGGTGGCGTTTTCGTAGTCGAACTCGAGTGTTTCAAAGGTGAGTGTGGGGAACAAAGTCTGAACGTCGTTGATTGTATTGGTCCATGTTTGGCAGCCCGGGCAATTGTGACTGCTGATGTAGGTCTGGACGGTGGTTGAAAAGACACGGGGTAATAGTAGTAGTAATAGAATCATACTTTGTGATTGCTTCGAATTCAAACTTATAGATTAATTTTTATTATATTTTGGGGATTTTTGTATTGGAGGAGTTGAATATTTATTTGGATATCACTTTTTGAGGAGAGACAACAAACACTGACTTGGTTTCTAATTTTGGTTCGGTTTTACCACCGAGGCGACGTGCGGCAATCGTATTCGGCAAACCTCCTGTTGTAGGAGACTTGGTAAAGGTGGTAATACCATACACATAGAATTGTGGGAAGATTTTACCGGGGAGTGCGATTGCTGTCGAAGCGATGGAGCCCGATGTAGCAGCGGAGGGGGCACAGTCACTAGTGAAAACATGGTCGTCACCACCAGCACGAACACCAGACGTCGTGACTCGACCAGATGGCACTTGCGGAAAGTCTACAGAACCCCATTTACATGTGTGAGCGTAAGTACCGGAAGATTCTTCCAATACAATGTACGGGTCACTGCTGCAGGCAGCATCGTCACAGGTAAATTCAGTACTCGTTGCACCGAAAGAATTGGCGTTAAAAGTACCGGATACATGACCTTTGGGGAATTGGTGCGTATCACGAAGGCGAATCGCATCAATGATAACAGATTTGACACCGATTTCAGTTTTCAAAGCATCCACAGTAATAACTGTCAATGCGCTTGCACATTCAACACTGTATGTTTCATCATTGATACATTTACGACTGTCTGTAACAGTTGGCGCAACAACAACAGTTGGCACGCAAACACTACTGAGGGCAGCTGTACAATCGGAGACGGACGCTCCTTGGTTCAAATGAGTACTTGTGTATGCGTTTGACACGCGTGCGGCGATTCCAGTTGAGTCAAAGCAGTGGAAGCCGGAGTGTGGTGACGTGATGTCGGAGTGTGGCGACGTGACAGATAAGTCGACACTGCATTTGTGGGAAACACTGCCTTCTATTTTGACATCTCCATAATTGTGAGGTCCATTTGGTGCAATGACGTCGGTGAATACAACGGAATCGATAGCTGATGTTCCGACTTTCTCTTCGGAAGTGTAGTCTCCAGAAATATAGAGCAAATCAAAGACTTCGACATTGCCATCGAATTCAATTCCTTCAACAGTGAGGTCAGAATCAATTGGATTTCCAAACGGAGTACCACCAAGGTTGATGTCACTCAAATTGATTTCGAGCTTAAAGTTGGTAATTTCATCGTAAGTCGTTTTGAGTGTGGACCATGCGAAGACATCGTGAAGGGTTGCTGGTTGAGCAGCACCACATTTAGAAGAAACACCCACAGATTTGATGTATTGTGCGGTGTCAGGGGTGACCGAATCAACAACTTGGTTGCTTTGTAATTGTGTCCATTCTGTGTCGGCAGGACGTGGTGGTGATGCGTTGGGGTCGCCAGCGTCGTATGAGAAGGGTGTAATGTATTTGATTTCGGTACAACCCTCGCCTAAGAATGGTGCTGCCACAATATTGACGGTTGTATAATCATTAGACAGAAGGTCTGGATACGCCGGTTTGACAAAACAGACGACTCGGAAAACTTGGGTGGCAGTGGTAATTTCGTCATCAGCCTGAGCGAAATTCTTGTAGTCAGCCGAATTAGGTGAGTCGGCAAGGCTAAAGTATTTGTAGGAGTCCTTGGTCACGCCAAATTGTTTGAGGTTGAAAGTGGCCGTCGTTTTTCCCAAATAATATTGGGATTGACGGAAATCTTTGAACTTGAGTGATGAATCGAAGTCAGCATTAATAGCTTTGGTGTGGATGAAGGTCCATTCAAAATCGAAGACGTCAGACAATTTTTGGAATTTGCAGTTGGCAGATGGATTGACACCATGTTCCTCCACTCCTGTATCAAAGACACATTTGTCGTTGGAGATTTTGAATCCTTGTACACATGCTGTTGCAAAGATATCATCTCCAATCTTTTCACATTCGGAGGCGAGGGCACGGTCAGCTTCGTTGGTGATGCCAGCACTACAAGGCTCACATCCTCCAGTACCATCCGCGTATTGGCCGACAGCACATCCGGATTGACCAATTGTTGTACAGACTCTGTCGGTAATTTTAATATAAACAGACTCCAAAATGTTGTCGTTTGTCAATCTTGTTACCAATTCCTCTTTTGGTGCCGAAAATTCGATTTCACCTGCTCCACATTGAGTCAACGCATGACAGGTACGAGGATGAACACCGATACACAATGCAGCTGCATTGTTGTCTGGTAAATCACATTGAACAGGCAAGACAGACCAGAAGTTATTGGTGTCGCAATCCGTATCGGGGGCACATGAATAGGAATTAGTGATGGGGTCGTGGACAACGTAGTATCCGGTGGCGCAGATAAATGATTGGACGTCAGACGGGTCGGTACAGACGACATTGGTACCTGATTTGAAACCAGATTCGGGATTAAGACAAGACGTGCATGTTTGACCGTCCTTGTAATATCCAATTTTACAATTAAAGCCAGTAAAAGTAAAGGAGGGAGCATCGGACGATGTATAAGCAGTTGGGTTGGTATCCAAGTTCAAAAGTGGGTCACCAGTTTCGTCGTCATTGTTAATTGAACATTGTGTTGAAACAGTTTGGATTTTCGGTACATGGCCATCAGCAGTGGTGTTCAACATTGTACAAATATGGTCGCACTCTACAATTGTTGCGACGACATGTGGAATTAATGATTCTGGACAGACATCACATTGGTTATCAATGTTGTGTGTTTGGGAACCGTCGACGGATTTGATTAAAAATTGACCGGGTGCGCAACTCAACTTCTTGGCAAGGCAGACTCTTTCAGTTGATGCGTCACCAATAGTGGATTCGTATTCACTCGCGGTACAAGCAGCTGGTTGATTGGTACATCCTCTGTTTCGTGTACCAGTTGGGTCGGTTGTTTGGTAGTTATCGACTCCAGCCGTGGAGACATCCTCAGCACCACACACAGTCCAATCGTCACAGACCCTGTTAGTAGTAGGGTCAGGGGGTGTGACTTGATATTGACCTGTAGCACAGGTGTCAATGTTGATACAAGTACGTTGTTCGGTATACTGTCCAAGCGTTTTAGAGATTGTTGGACTGGGTTCAAATGTACCAATGCCGGTACAGACATTAATACTACTACAGGCTCTGTCAGTAGTAGCAGTTGGTGCAGCCGATTCGTATTTAGTAGCAGGGTCACAGATTGGCGTGAGGGGAGCACAGACTCTATTAGCGAGAAGGGTGGGTTCGGCAGTTTGGTATTGGGTTTGCGAATCACAGTCAGTTACAACACCAGAACAGACTCTCTGGACTGTATAAATGTCAGCGGGTGGGGATGGTTCGTAGGTAACACCGAGTTGACAGGTGAAAAGAGGGGTACACACTCTATTGAGAAGGGAAGTGGGTGGGCGAGATTCGTATTCAGTCAATGCATCGCATTCCTCTGGTTGCGTGTGTCCACACTCTCTATCAGTGGTAGCGGTTGGTGCAACGGATTGAAATGTATTTGCCGGACAGCTTGAAATGGCCGTACAGACTCTGTTGGTTGTTGGGGTTGCAGCGGAAGACATATATTGTCCGTCAATCCATCCGTCAACTGTGGTCTGTTCACAGGCCCCACCAACCGGATTCTCACATAGTCTGGGGGAAGTGGCAGTGGGGGCTTGTGACTCGTAAAAATAAATTCCGTCACATACAATCACCTCCTCGCACACAACATCGGACGTGCTGGTTGCCGGCTGTTTTTCGTATTTCTCAGGGTCGTGGTAATTGGAACATGCTTGTGAAAGTTTTGTACACACTCTTGGCTCTTCGGGACCCAATGGATTGGCATTGCTTTGGTATTGCTCGTCGCTACAGACGTCTCTTGGGGTACAGACCCGATTTGTTGTTGTGGAGTGAACAGTAGAAATGTACTCGTCACCAACACAGACATCCAAAGTAGCACATTCTCTATCTCTTTCACTATTGGGTGCAAGAGTTTGGTATTCAGTTACCGCACAGGTTTTGACAGGAGTGCAAATTCTGTTTGATGTTTCGGTTGGCTCGGTTGTTTGGTAGTTTTCGACTCCAGCCGTGGAGTCACCCGCAGCACCACAGACATCCGTAGTGAGACATTCTCTATTGCTGGTTTCACTTGGTGGGACGCTTTGGTATTCAAGAGAGCCACACTCTAGCAAATCGGCGCACAATCTTTGCTCATCGTCATCCAATGGATTGTCATTGGTTTGGTATTGCGAAACGCCACAGACGGTTCTTGCGGTACAGACTCTTGGCGTAGTCACGCCGTGAGGAGTAGTAATGTACTTGTCTTGTTCACATGGCTGGACGACTGCACAGACCCTATTAGCGAAAAGGGTGGGTGCGGCAGTTTGGTATTCGGTTTGCGAATCACATGGAGTTACAGCACCATCACAGACTCTATCGGAGTCCTTTGTCGGCGGGGACGTTTCGAAAGTAATGCCTGGTGAACAACCCGTCTCCTGTTCACAGACGTTTGGCGTGACAGACGTGTCCGCATAATATCCTGCTTTACAATGGACAGGGTTTGAACCATTAAATTTCCTATCGGAAAGACCTGCAGTACAGAAAACCCCAGCATATGGGTCTTGATTGACAATTGCGGGACATGCTTCACAAGCGTTGGAACCATCTGGGTGGTATTCTGTGGGGTTGGCACAACTATCCGCTTGATTCGCTGACTGGGCAAATGCGACAGGCACTGCCAATAAAATGGCCGAAACAAAAATATTTTTCATCTTTTTCATAATAGACGACGACGTACTTATATACTTCAAAGATTTGTTCGATGGACACAGAGACCCTCCTACAACCAACAGAATTCCACCATATAAATACCCACGTCTTTGCCACAAATGTCCCAAACTCTCCCTACCATAGTCTCCATCTCTGGAGTCATTGTAGGAATTGGCATCACTCTGTCCTTCGCGACCTCCTTCTACCTCACCCCCTACCACACACTGGGTGCTTCCACCACCGACCTCCCCTACGACCTTACAATAGTAGAAATGGTGATAGGATTTGCCACGTTACTTCTCAGCATTTTATCCATGATTTATCTGACCACCCCTCCAAACCCCCAAAACGACTTGCGTGGCCTAAAGAAATCCTTTTCCCTGACGTTCATGGCATTTTTCGTGACATTTGCCATTTTCGAGGGCGTAGTCACCACAATTCGCCTACAGAACCTCGGTCTCCTGGGCACACTCGAACGCACCTGTTCCGACACCAATGTCTTCACCGGCTGTCCAACGACCCGCTTCGAATCCATTCACACCCAAAAGATAGAGTACACGAAACCGACCGGCGGCGACTGTCAATTTTGGTTTTGGGGCGAGATGCGTCGCCGTTCCACCGCCAACGCCTGCGAGAGCACCAATTCGAGCATCTGCACCTGGTACATCGAAAACTACATGGACTGGTCCTCCCCCGACAGTTACGGAATGCGACACGACCCATTTCAATTCAACACCACAACAACATTACAAAACGCCAACCCGAACGAACCCACCATGAACAACATGGAAGAATTAATGAAAATCCAGGCCGCCTCCGTCCCCACCGTGCTTCATTACACGACGCCACCGAACCTTTCTTACTGTTGGTACTGGGGTTGCAATCCAATCTGCAACCCCCATCGTTATTTCACGAATCGTTTTTGGCTGCTGACCTCCATCACACTTTTATTTCTGTACACCGTCAACTTCCTCCTCTGCCTTTTCATGTACAGTCGTCTCAAAAAAGAATCCACCCGCTCCTCCAAAAAAACCGATGGCAACAATCTCACACGTGGCACCACTGTCAATAGCGTCGAATTAGAAGGGGGCCTCAAAAAGGGCCGACCGAGCACCGCCCCACCACCAATCCCCCCAACGGGTCGTCGAGTCCGACAATTAGTTTCGAATCCGGCAATGCTCCGTTTCTAAGGTATATAGTGCGACACCCACCTCACCAAATGCCAAATCGCACCGTTCCAAACAAATGTTTCCAAACCCGCATCGAGATAGAGGGCACCGCATACCGAGCCATCTCTTTTTTCCACGAGCACCCCTCCCAAATCCCGGAGGAGCAATGGACACTCTTCCGACACAACGGCCACCAGTACATCGTCGACAAGTTAACTCTTTCCGTCATGGCGGAGCACGAATGCCATTTACTAACCCGCGAGGTGGACCAAGAATCACCCGAACCAACAATTGTTTCTGTCAGCATGGCCTCGATAGGTTTGACTAAACAAATTGACAGTATAAAGTAGTAGTGTACAATAAAAGAAATGACATTAACCTTAAAAGAATCTTGCCGTTTGTACGAGCAATACTGTCGCCGTCGTACTTCCACCCCAAGCTTTGAAGAATTCAATCAGAAACGCGGTACGACGTTGCCATGCAGCGACGCCGTCTTCACCAACTTTAAAAAATCCATTGATTACGCCCGCAACAACGAAGGCTTACCCATCCGAAGCCGACTTCGAAGTCTGTACGACCAACTTAGCCAGCTCTCCCCCACCCCCGCCGCATCCACAACCCCGTCCGTTCAAATTCGCCCGGCTCCCACCAACACCTCCTCCGTCCCGTCTGTCGCCAACTCCCTCAAGATGAACATTCGTGCCCCAAAAAGAAACCCAAAAAGAATCGATTCATCCGAAGCAACGACGAATTGGACGACGGACTCTTACAAGGAACTCCTCTCCAGTGCGTCATGCCGCAAGCTGGCCGAGCCCAACGGTTTAATGGTCCACTTCGTTTCCCCGTCCCCCATCTCGACCGAACAGGAGTTACGCGCTTCTTCCTGCAAATTAACAAAGAAAGCCTGGCACACCCTGCTTGGCAAAAACGAGGCCGCCTTAACAATGCGCGACGGTTCCTCTCTCCAACTGAGCAGCCTCGTCCTGGACAGCTCGGACCTTTCTGGATTTGTCAAATGTCGTTACGAAAAACAAAAGGGACCCTATTTCATTCGAGCCAGGCCGGTCTAAAGAACGTATAAATATCGTGACCACACATTCAAATCAAGAACAAGTATTGTAGATGAATACATTTGAAACTACTTTAATAAATCTACGTGTGCTCTCTTCTCTCGAGTCGCATTCCCGCCTCGACACTACGGAAACCCTTTTCAAAATCCACCAAGCTGCCACATGGATACCCGTCTGGATGAAACGATGGTGGGCCTCTCAGAACCGACAGACCGACATCTCTCGAATTCAATCTCTGTATCAAAGGGCGATTTCGTTTGTGAAGGAGACCGAAGGAGCGAAATCTTCTCGCATGTCTGTGTATGTCAATGATTCGAAAAATGGTTTGCAAAATCTGAAAACTACCTACACGAATGACAAGACCATGGTTGCATTGATTGATGTCATCTTGGATTCGGTAAAGATTGTGGAGGTGGTGGCAGTGCCGAAAGCCGACTCTGTGCTTGAACCAGCATCGGACAAAAAGCGTTGAGAATGGACTTTGAAATGTTCTGTACATTCTCAAAAGGCAATTCATCTTTGACCAGATGTTGCAATGATTTTTGAATGCTGTCCCGAGAAGAGAGCCCCAATCCCACTCTGTCCAACATTGCGTTTTCTCTTAAAAGGTCCAGCAACATTTCCAACGACCGTATTCGACACCGACCCAGCACCATCTCTGCCTTTTTTCCTATCCACCGCACGGACCTCAAGCTGGTCGCATAGACTGGATATGCCGGCCCCGACAACAACCACGTCCGGTCCGTCACCTTGTCTAAAATAGCAAGACACGCCTCCACATCCGCTTGTGCCCGATGAGCATTTGGAATGGGTCGACCAAGGAGTGATTGATGCAGACCATTCAACGAATAATTCCCAGATTGGGATGTGACACAATCCCTACAAAAATTTAAGGAATCGAAAAACAACCAATGGAGTGGCATTAACCTTTGATATCTTTTTGTTTCCAGTTCCATGATTGGTTTGTCCGCTTTAAATGTATTGTGTGAGATAAAGATGGGCAATCGTTGCGTTTGCCGATGGACCCATTCAATCATTTCATCCAGGACGACACCCCATGTCTGTGCCTGTTCCGCCTCCAGAAAAGCTCGAGTGAGATGCGGCAACCCTACCACGGGTGGTTTTGGAAAGGTCATTGTTTCCGGATGAGGGTCGACTACTTTAGTGTACCATTCACCAGTCGATTTGGAATGGACCGAAATTTCCCAGATTTGACACGAATTCAAATCTTGAATGTTCCCAATAAATTCCAAATCGAAGATGAAATAATCGACACATCCACCAATATTTTCTAACAGATGCATTGCATTCTATTTGCTTTGTCATTATATACTTGGAATAACAATTATGATATAACTTCGTGACTATGAGACTACTATCTGATTCAACATACTAATGGATTCGTGTTTTTGTAACCTTTGACCGGTCCTCTTCCACTTTGTAAAACGTCGTTTCACCGGGACGATTCGATTCTCTCGAACGGTGTAGTATGCCACCCACTCCATCTCGCCATCAATGCCCACATAACAATGTCCTAATTCATCATTGTGAACACACCCCAACACCTTTTGACAAACAGGGCATGACAAACTCAAATCCGATTTCTCTGCCCATTTTTTCCCCAAACAATTGACATGGAACGTGTGCTGGCAAACAGTTGTTATCGTCGTCTCTGGGATTCCTTTTGGACACAAACACAAACGACATTTCATAATTATTGTATCATACATCTTTAAATTTATACAATTCTGTACATCATATGTGCAATAGTAATGAATCCAAAAAAAAGAATGAAAAGCAACAACCAAATGCGCCGACTTCAACAACTACTGCAACACCGCATTGTCTTCACGGATGACATCCTTTATTTTACATTCAAGAAGAATCGTTTTTTTGCCAGCATCACCTCGGGAGGTCTCATTTGGAAATGCCAGTGGCAAAAACCCAGTGCATCGGCCTCCATTCCAGTCTTTCAAAAGACAACATCCGTGGAGAGCCGTCCATACATTCGAACGTTTGAATCACTCACTGATTGGACGGAGACTTGCATCCAGGAATGTCTGGAGGAGTATCACACTCGATACTCCTCCTGGAAAAGAGTCCGGCACCAACGTTTGGACCAACCCATGGAAGTCCTGTACAAACATTTTAGAGCCGCCACCGCCACTCCAGAGACGGAAACAAACGTGTCTTTGCACGAGAGGATAGTAGCATTGCAACATCGGTTGGATTTGGTCCAAACGCAAAAGAATGACTGGAAAAAATGGTGGCAGGACGCCCACGGGTCCGAGCCATTCCCAGTACCAGATACGACGGAGATGGTCGTGCCAGTAGAGCCGTGCAATGGTGTCAAGGCTCAGCCCTTTGTCTTGTCTTCGGAGACGGGACAGTACATGGTGTTGCACCGATTAAATGAAACGGCTCCTCCGGAATGTGTCTCTTGGTTAAAGAAAAATGGTCCGGAGTCTTTTCAGCAAATATTGAGTGATGAGAAGGAATCCATAGTGTATGAACCGTGTTCGGATGGATGTGATAATTGGCAACCCGTCGACGACCAAACTGCTCGGCGTTATGTTCATCGTTTCTTTTCGAATTGATTGTCTTGCATCTGTGGTGCCGTGATTTGCATGTATTTAAAGCATCTTTTTTGTTTCAAAAAGACATGAATTGGACAGAGATTTTACTTTGGTTGGTGATAGTCCTCTTTGGAGCCTTTTGCGTCATGCAAGTCGCATTTCATTGTTGCCTTTTGCCATGGAAGAGTCGCATCCGATATCAAATGCAGGAAAGCGAGCGCCTTGCGTCGCCACGAGAGTCATACAATGTGAACGACAACAAAGCATCCACAAGCAATGAGACAGTCCTCGATTTTTAAATGGCAGAATCATTTCAATTAGAAAGAGACAGTGGTTTCAGCGAAGACAAGAGTGACAAAGGAATGGAAAGAGAAGTGGTCGCTGCCAACCCTACAGAACAAAGATATTTCTAATCAACGAGACTCAATGTAGATTGTAACTACAAAAAAAAGGTATCTTTCTCACTACTTTGAGAGCTCTCCTCACTACTTGGACGATTGGTGAGCTTTGCGCCTTTGTTTGGTTCGATATTCCGAACTGGATTCCGACGTATCGTCCGTATCAATGAATTTATGCACAATACCAAAAAATAACCGTTTCCATGTCTCTTGAATTTCGCTGCGGTTCTTGGCACCCGTAATCACGACCTTTCCACTTCTAAAAATCAAAAAGACCAATTTGGGAGCAGTGGTACGAAAGACTAATCCAGGAAACAAGTCCGGTTCATACGACACATAAGGCCCGTACGAATTGGCCAATTCCACCAATTTCAAAGCATGACTGATTTCTGCGGAAGCAACAATGTTTTGAATTTTGAAATTTCGAAACGAGACTGGAATACCATTTTTTTGCAACACTCGGACATATTTCCGCCCAGCAAACCTCGATTCAATTTCTGTTTTGGCACCGGTACAAACCATATTACCTGATGCAAATGCCAATGCCGTTGTTCGTGGTTCTCTAATTCTCAATGATGCCGCTGCAAATTTCTGAGGATTGTATTCGATGAATGGTTTTTCGAGTGCAATCGCACGCAGGTCCAGATGGTCCACACCCAAATTAAATGTGGCCACCACGTTCTGCAGTGTGAATGGTGGGAGTTTTATTTCGGTATTTTGGGTACAGGTCAGTTGAGTGGGGTCGATTCTCTTTCTTTTTGTTTTCTTTTTTTTTTTTTTTGGTTTGGACATTGGG
>Ga0209533_1001511_pt1 | contig 21830 bp, 22 predicted proteins | sample COG_04_FD_184748 | JGI IMG/M metagenome (GOLD analysis project Ga0209533, IMG submission 184748) | Pelagic Microbial community sample from North Sea - COGITO 998_met_04 (SPAdes) (version 2) | ecosystem: Environmental > Aquatic > Marine > Neritic zone/Coastal water | place: Helgoland, sampling...
TCTTTGACTTTTGTACTCATCTATTTCGATTCATTGGATTTAACAATGATGGTTCATCACCACTAATACCATCTGTTTCATCTAATAATTTGTCCAAGTCCATATCGCTGTCATCACTATCATCATCAGTTTTTTGTTGTTGACCAACAGATGAATCATCTGATTCGTCTAATAATTGTTGAAGTTCTATATCAATATCATCTGGTTCATCTTTGGCGTCAATTACTTTTTCTACTAATTCCCCATTTTCGTCAGTGGTAGCCGATATATACATATTTTTCGTGTAATAATATTCTTTATTATTGTAATAGGATTTATACAAATTTTTAATTATTTCATGATATTCATTTTGATTTTTAAAAGTACCGTTAATAACATATCGATTGTTATTTACATGGTCCACTAATAAAATTGTAACATTATCTTCTATTTCATTATTTTCAATTAATTTTGGTATTTCCTCTGTCATTATTTCTGTTAATTCATCATCATTCAGAAACCCTTCATATATAATTTGTTGATCCGAATCATCACCATCATGTTGTGTAATTTTTAAATAAAATTTATTCTTAAATGCCGCGACAACTCGATCCCATCTTTTATAATTTTCAGTTGGATAGATTTCGCGTTGTTCATGTTCATGTCCAATGTATGTTGCAGTTGTTTTATCATATCGAAGATCATTATTTACATCAAGATCATCTACCAATTTAAAAATAGATGTGCCATCATCTTGAATAAAACGAAGACAAGTTTTTTTCTCCATTTTTTCAGCAATAAATCGCTCAAGAGAAAGTGGTCCATGATCATCCACTAATTTAATTTTTGATTCAGTAAATTTGTTGTCTTCTAAATCATCAAACACAAATGGTCTTTCGTGTTGGCTTTCATGTTTTTTCTCACATAAATATACCAAAGTATTTTTATCATCATTATCTTCATCCAAAGGGTAATCAAATGGCGTACAGTAATAAAATGTATGTCTGACTTTTTTGGCAAGAGTTATCAAATCATCAAGTTCACTTTCTTTGATAAAAATGCTGTCTTGTATTTTAACATTATTTTTTTGAATTAAATTAGTTATTCGGTCTTCCAATGATAATGATAAATCCCCAATGTCACTTGTTTGACCATGTTTACTTTTATGTTTGTTGATGGCATTTAATTTTTCAAGTGGTATTTCCTCCAGAGATGGTATGGTTGATTGATTGTCAGAATAAAGCTCTGGTTGTGGTTGATTATGTAACTGGCTTTGGGTTGGTATATTATGTAAACCAGGAGATTTAAATATTGGATCTACATTGGATTGAGATTGATTGTTTAATTTGGAATAAATAATTATTTTATCAATGTCATCTTGAATTAAATCATATTGATCCTGGGTCAAAAATAAAAGTTCATTTAAATCTGGATTTTTTAATAAATGCACCAACATATAATTTTCATGAAGTTTTGAAACTTTTCCGTTTAATGATTTTGATCGTTCCCCAAGAGTATTTAGGGTAATGGGTGGATCTTTTACAATTAACTTAATTTTTTTTGTTTTAAAAAGAGTTATTTGGTCAATTGTGAGTGGTTCACGATCACGTTTACGTTTTCCATGTTTAAAAATAGTTTTTTCCATTTTTTCCATTTTTTTCTTTTTTCTTTCAAATCGCTTTCTTTTTTTCGTAACATCAATTCCCACTATTTCTTCTTTATGACTAGGTTGTTTATCTGTATCCTTTCTCCAATCTTTATCATCACGAACACTACGTTTACCAGCACCCTTTAAAAACAATATATAATTTCGAAGAATTTGTTTTCCAATGGTTCCATTGACTTTGACATATCGCCCAGTCGTTGGATTTATGATTTTAGTCCATAACATTATTTATTATTTATTATATTTAATAAATATTTTTTTATGTTGCAATTTTATTTTGATTTAAGAAATAAAATAACGACTTTTCTTTATACCTAAAAAATGCCTTTCGATTTTGTTAGAATGTGTTGTAAATGCGATGTAAATGCGATGTAAATCACAATGTGTTACAATTATACGTTGTAATTTATAGAAGAAAAAAAATGAAATAACACAATAAAAAAATTAAAAGTTATGTTAGTTTCGTTTAAACAGAGAAGGGGACTTTGAGGAGGGCTTAATGTTCTCCCCAATGTAATAAGACTGGTAATGAATATTTCACAAAGAAATCCGCAAAAACCAGTGAAATAATCGCCATCAATTTCATCAATATATTAAGAGCTGGTCCAGATGTATCTTTCAATGGATCACCAACTGTATCACCTGTAACAGCAGCCTTATGTGCCACTGAACCTTTTTCCTGTACTACACCATCACTATCCGTCAATAAACCAGCCTCTATATATTTCTTCGCATTGTCCCAGGCACCTCCTGTATTCGACGAAGCAATTGCCATTTGGAACCCAGATACCAACGCACCAGACAAAATACCCGCCAATAATTCAATTCCAAATAAGAAACCCATTACAATAGGTGTCAAAATAACAAGACAACCTGGTAAAATCATTTCTTTCAAAGATGCCTTTGTAGAAATAGCAATACATTTTGCATAATCTGGTTTGACATCACCTGTTAGAATTCCTGGATTTTCGCGAAATTGCGCACGAACTTCATTTACCATTTCCTGCGCAGCTTTTCCAACTGATTTCATACAGAGAGCTGAGAAAATATATGGAAGCATTGCGCCCAATAACAATCCAGCAAAAACATAGGGGTTAAGCAAGTTTACACCTTTTGAATACAACCCCACTCGCGTAATAAAAGCTCCAAATAAAGCAAGTGATACTAAAGCAGCAGATCCAATAGCAAACCCTTTGCCAATTGCCGCTGTTGTATTTCCAGCCGCGTCCAACGCATCCGTTTTTTTTCGAACCTCTTCATCGAATTCCTCGCACATTTCTGCAATTCCCCCAGCATTATCTGAAATTGGTCCATATACATCAATTGTGAGACCAATGGATAAGGTGGAAAGCATGCCCAATGCTGCCATCGCAATACCATACATATTACTTAAATAAAAGCTGAAAAATATTGTAATTGCTAAACACAAACAAGGTATTCCAGTTGACAAATTACCCAATGCCAATCCATAAATAACATTAACAGCGGCTCCTTTATCAGAGACTTCGGCAATTTCACGGACTGGTTTATAACTGTGACTGGTCATGTATTCCGTGAAATAGCCAATTATGAGACCAGACCATAATCCACATAAAATACAAACGGAGACACCCCAATTAGTTGATTTATGATCACACCACATTGGTAGTTCCGTGGAATTATGCCATGAAAAATTAAGGTCTGTGATTTGATCTGATAATTGAACACAGAAAAATCCAGGTAAGAATAAATAGGAAATAAGAATAATAAGTGGTGTGGTAAACAAAGTAGACAGAATTAATTGGAGTTTGAGATTTTTCTCCACATCACGACCTTCTTTGACTTTGGAACAATGATTAACAAATGTTGTTAAAATACCACCTATAATGCCAACTGCTGTAATAATAAGTGGGAAAAGCAACGAAGTCCAATTTTTATTTAAATCAGGACTGGTTGATGCCACTACCAATGCCGCACAAGTTGCTTCACCAAATGATCCAAATAAATCAGATCCCATTCCCGCAACATCACCTACATTGTCTCCCACATTATCTGCGATTGTAGCTGGATTCCGTACATCGTCTTCTGGGATATTGTGTTCCACTTTGCCGACTAAATCCGCACCTACATCAGCAGCTTTTGTGTAAATACCACCACCGACACGCCCAAAAAGAGCGATTGAAGATCCACCAAGACCAAAACCTGAAATAGCTTCAAAAAGAGCTTGACTATTTCCAAGGACGTTGATGTCCCAATATAAATCAAACGCCACAATTGTAAAATAAAGAATTAAAAGACCCAGTGAACAAAGTGCAAATCCCATGACCGCACCTCCTCGGAACGCAGTCATAAATCCTTCTGACCATGAACGACTCGCACCAATAGTGGTTCTTGCGTTGGAGAAAACAGCAATTCGCATTCCAATAAAACCAGATAACATAGATGTCAACCCACCAATTGTAAACGAAACGGCTGTAAGTGCTCCATGAATCCAACAAGATCCGTCTGTAAAACTTAATGTACCATTGTGAAGTTCCATTGGTCCGCAATTTCCGGCACTTCCCACAAGACAAACAATTAAAATATCAAATAACGCGATAAATACAAACATATATTTATATTCTGCCCATAAAAAGGCGTTTGCTCCTTCACTAATAGCATTGTAAACTGCGATAACACCTTCCATTGTAAACTCACTAAATTTTATTTTTTTCACTTGGAAATATTGAGTGACAGCAAATATAAGGCCAAACAACCCAGATAAAATAATAAATAATGAAGTTGAATAAGGCTCTGTTAGCATTGGTAATAATCCAGATTGGTTTGTGCCAAGTGTTTCCATTTTTTCTAAAGAATAATAATTGAGTTCATAGAACTGCCATTTCAGATCAAATTTTTTTATTTATAAAGCAAAACTGTAAACCTGAATTAAATAAAAAAATTCAAAAATTTAAAAAAAATAAAAAAATTTAAAAAAATTTGATCTGAAATGGCAGTCCTATGAATTCAATCATTATTCTTTAAAAACAAAAAATGAGTAAAATCATATCGATTCGTGTTAAAAATCTACGCAAAATGGGTTATCAAAATTTACAAGATTGGTTAAAAGATCCAAATCACCTTTATATTGGACGCCACAATCACTATGTAGATGGAGCTACACAATCCAAATGGCATAATCCATTTTCTGTGGGAAAATATGGACGTGATGGATGTATTTCTGAATTTGAAAAATATTTACAGAAAAATCCTAAATTAATGAATGAATTACATGAATTGGATGGAAAGACATTAGGATGTTGGTGTAAACCTGATGGATGTCACGGAGATGTATTGGTTAAATTATGTCAAGAAAAAAGTGGTTTAAATGTACCAACAAAAAAATCCTCTTCTTCTTTGTCATCTTCCTCGTCATCTTCCTCGTCATCTTCCTCGTCATCCTCGTCTCTTCCAGTGTTCACGACAAAAAAGTATGAAAATGAATTTCCAGCTCTTTCTTAGAAATGAGTGAATTAAAAAACAGGTGAAAGAATAGTTTCAAAAACTGTTTTAATTTCATTTACAGATACATCCGCACATTTCAAATCATTTATTAAACCATATACTGGGTGACCATTAAAATCATTAATAATTTTTTCAGTATATTGAAGCTCAATTAATTTTTCTTTATTCAAGTATTCGGTTTCCCCAGAATAATATGTAGAAATGATTTTATTTCCCAAAATCATATTATCATAAATTGTAAATCCATAACCTTCACTGCGATGACTCGAAATATAATAATCAAAATAAGTATATAATTTATATAAATCAATAGCATCAAGTTCGTCGTTTATAACAACAATATTTTCATTTTTATTAATTTCATTTTGAAACAAATAAAATATTTTTTTTTCAATTTCAGACGCAAATTTTCCAGACCGCATTTTTCGATATTTCAATACAAGTATGCAATTTTGTGTCAATAATTTATTTATTTTATTAAATGCTCTTACTAAATTCAATGGGTTTTTTCGAATGATACTGCCATTCATATCAAAACAATATCCAAAAACTATTTTTTTAGCAGTAATACCATTACTACTATTACTGTCATTGCCACTAGTGTTGCTGTCATCACCACTAGTGTTGCTGTCATCATCTTCGTGAATTTTACATAATAATTGATTTATTGTATCATTTTGAATAATGTGGTTTGGTATTTGATCTAAATATTGATGAATTTGAGAACTTATTTTTATTTTTTCCACTGGATTTTTAAAATAATTTAAAAAAATATTTTTACAAAATTCACTTGGTACATATATTTTATTTACATATTTTTCTAAATTTGTAAATATTGATGGCAACTTTTTAAATTCCCATACCCAAAATACATTTGGTTTATATTTGAAATCTGATAATTTCCATGATATAAATTTATCATTGGAAAGTTCAAATGGTTGAATACAAATCAATGTGTTTTTACTTTTTGATAAAATACTTGGTGTGACTTCTGAAAAATCGAGAACAGTAATATTGTATTGATTTTGAAAAAAAATTTCAAGTAATGATAAATTATCTGAAATGGAACAGTTTATTGTTTGTATTCCAATTATATTTAAATGTGGTTTATTTGGATCATGTTTTTGTTTTTTGGCAATTTTACATCGAAATTTTCTTTTTTCCTTTTTTCCATATACTTTCCAATGTTTCCATGCTTTCTCTTTTGTAAAAACATTGGCTTGTTGTAAATCAACATGTGTTTTTACATAATATTTCCAATCGAATTCTTCAATTGAAATTCTCTTTTTATTAATTAACATAATAATAATATCATCTAAAAAGAAAATATTTCACAAATATAATCGTGATGATCCAATGAAGTTTAATAAAGTTTTTAGTTAATATTTATTTCAAAAAATAAAAAGATTTTTTTTCAAAATAAAATGAATTTTAACAACTCTTATTTTTAATCAATGCGCGATTTCATTGCGGCTATTTCTTCTTCATCTCGTTCTTCCTGTCGACCTCGAAGTCCCAAATGAACTATATCATCGTCAAGATACAAACATGCTCTTAATTTATATTCAACTCGACCATTCTTAAATAATGGATTTGATTTAGTGTAATCGTCAATACATGTGGTGTCCTTATTTTGAAGAACCAGTGCCAATGAATGTGTACTTTGATTGTATTCTTTAATAAAAGAAACCAACAATACATCTGTTTCCTCACCATATAATGAATTTAATACAATTTTATTCATTAATTCCGGATTCACCAAACAATTTTTCGTAATGCGACCATTATATGATCGAAATAATTCATAAATTTGTTTGGATATCGAAGACATAAATTCACCGTCTTCATCTAATTCAGCAAGTTTTGGGTGAGGTGGCAAGCATACAATAAATGGTTTTACGTGAAGATGTTCCACTTTTGCCATTTCATATACTAACACTGGCATTTCTAGAATTTCGATATTTCGTTTTCTACGCCTTTTTGGTTTTCCGTTTGCATCAAGTTCAACTTTTTTTTCTGTCTCTCCTTCTTCTGCCTCTCCTTCTGCCTCTCCTTCTGCCTCTCCTTCTTCATTGTTTGTGTTTTTCTTGTTTTTTGCAGCTTTTTGTTTCAATTTTTCTGCCTTTTTTTCTGCTCTTTTTTCAGCCGCTAATTTTTTAGCCTCTTCTATTTCTTCTTTGCTTCGTCTTTTTCGACGTGGTTTTTTTGCTGGTTTTCCAAGAGCCGCAGCTGATAGTTGTTTCATTTTTTCCAATTTTTTTTCTGCTTCTAATTTCCTGGCTTCTTCCATCTCTTTTTTTGTTCTTCGTTTTTTACGTGGTTTTTTTGGAACAGTTTTGACGTTTTGATTAGTTTCAATTTTATTAACTGTAGACATGATGATATAAATTAATATCATTTTTGCTTTAAACATTTTTCAAATTTTTTTTAAAAAAGTCAAAAAACAAATTTCTTTAAGTTCTTTTTATCATTTTTTCCAAACAATTTAAAAAAATCTTTTTTGTTAAAAATTTAATTTTGATTTTTCAACCATGTAAGTTTATTTGAATTTCACAAATGAATGAATCAAAAAACAATCCAGCGAAATGTAATAAACAGTGGAATTTCAAGTTTTGCTTCCATGAGCATTCAAGTCGTTACATCTATGTGGGTACGAACTATCATAAATCACCAATATAGATATGGCAATTCATTTTACACCACATCAAAACAATTGTATAGTGAAGGTGGTGTTTTACGTTTTTATCGAGGATTTTTACCAGCTATGACACTTGGTCCTTTATTAAGAACAAGTGGAATAATGTCAAATACTTATGTATTAAATAAATTCAAGGATACAAATGTTCCCATGTCTGTTCAAACACTTATTGGAACTGGTTTAGCAACTATATGTCGAATTTCATTACTCCCATTGAGTACTTACAAAAACATTGTCCAAGTTGAAGGAAAAAATGGATTTCACATTCTTAAACAAAAAATACGATCCAATGGACCTCATGTGTTATATAATGGATCAGTTGCCGGAATAATGGTATCCAGCACAGCATATTACCCATGGTATTTTACATTTAATATAATGGACAAATATCTCCCAAACTACCAAGATCAACTTCATAAAACGATTCGGAATGGCAGTATTGGATTTTGTGCCAGCGTTATATCTGATTGCGTTTCAAATTCCTTTCGAATTTTGAAAATTTATAAACAAACCCATCAAACACATTTATCTTATTTACAAATAATCAAAACAATTCAAAAAAACGATGGATATATGGGTATATTTAGTCGTGGTTTATCAACAAGAATAATTGTAAATGGAATACAGGGTATCTTATTTACAATTTGTTGGAAATATTTAGAAGAATTGGATTTAGTGGGTTATTTCATACGGTGATGATGATGGCATTAATTTTTTAGATTGAAATTGAGATCAAATGGAATCATTGATTTTGAGTCACCAATTTTAAATTGATTAATTATGTTTGTGCCATTGACTTTTTGAAATAATTCTAATGTTTTTTTAAAATATTCATATTCATTCATTTTTGTAAATACACAACTGCCATGTTTTTTCCATTCATGTTCCCAAAATTTATCATTTGATTCTCTATCAGAATACCAATATTCATCCAATTGCTGTTTTATTGGGTCTAATAAAGAAGGATCAAATGTCACAGCATGGCAAAATTGAGGATATTTTGATTGACTATATTGTGGCCAAAATCCATGAATAGACCATTTGTTATTATCTTCTAAAATTAATGATAAATAATAAAATCGTGTATCTATTTTGGGTTCTGGTTCTGGTTTGGGTACTGGTTTGGGTTCTGTTTTGGGTTCTGTTTTGGGTTTTGGTTGTCGAGATTTAAAAAAATTAAAAATATGATACATTTTTTTTTTTATTATTCATTAACAAAGATTTTTTTATTTTCTTGGAATTTTAAAATTAAAAAAAATAAAATTAGATAATCTAGATTTATATTTTAAAATGTGAGCAATTCAAATCTTATGATTTTGACAAAAGAGTTTTATCAAATGACTAAACAACCACACTGTAAACACATGAATGTTTACCATCGATACGATTTCCAAATGGACAAAGTATTGACTCATAATGATCATGAAATTTACACTCTGAAATATTTGGAATACAAGTTTCGAGACACAGATCCATCATTTCGAACAAGTATTATTTATGCCAAGATGCCCGTTAAGTACAAGTCGATCCGGACTGGTTACAAAATGGAAGACTACTTTTCCATCTACCACTACAGACACGAATTCTATATCCAATTTTATTCCTCTAAATTCCGTTTTAAGCCTGGTCGTTACAGCGATGGGTTAGCACCCCGCGGCACAAAAATCTGTGTTAAAATGACGGATCGTAGTTCCTACTTCTGCGAATCAAACAATAAATCAAGCTACGATCAGATTGTGAAATCGGAGAATTTTATTTCTAAAATTGCGTTCAACAGTTATTTCAGCAAAGTTGACACTCCACTTCGCGAAAAAATCAATGACAAGTTGGATTTTGTGGAATTGAACAATATTTGCGTTTCAATTGGATCAGACAATATCTACAATTGTTCTGTTCGTGATATAGACAGTGGAAACGCAGATTTTGACAAACATCAAATGTCTGAAATATTGTTTCGATACAATGGACCAAACACGCAATTACACCAACAAAAATACCGTTTGTTCCTTAGACAATTCATTTGTAACCGCAACAAGAACTCTCCAACAACAAATTCAACCTTTCGTTATATGATGCTCAATACTCGGAAGCACCACATGAAATTAGCTAAGATACAGTATCCTGGATGTGTTGAAGGTAACAAAAAAAAACGTGTTCGTGACAAGGCTAATCGAATGGCAACGCGTTTATTGGTGAGAGATATACAAGCCACAACTGATACGGTTACAGTGGCTCCCACTTCCACTTCCTCCTCCACTTCCACTCCCACTTCCACTCCCACTTCCTCCCCCAGTCCCACTTCCACATCCTCCTCCACTCCCATTTCCACTTCCACATCCTCCTCCACTTCCACTTCCACTTCCACATCGACTTTGACCGAAGTAAGCAATGATGATACAACAAGTGATATTAATCCCGCAGTTGGGTCATTGGAAGAGGTAACAATGAACACTGTGAACACTTTGGTGCTCCAAGAACCAGAACCAGAACCAGAACCAGAACCAGAAACTGGAACTGCTTCCCCCTCCTCTTCTTCTTCCTCGTCTTCCACTTCATCAAAACGTAAACATAGTGCCACTACGGAAGAAGACGGTGAAGGAGAAGGAGAATTAACTTTGTCACCAAAACCAAAAAATGTCCGCATTGAGATCACGAAAAAAGGAAGGAAAAAGAAGAAGAAGAGGGCCAGAGAAAAAGCTCGAGCAACTTTTGTCGAAAATATGGCAAAAATTCAAACAGAAGTCAATACACAAATTATGGAACTTGGAAGACAAGCAGAAAGCAAAGGATATGATTTATCGATTTTATTCCACGAAGACGAAAACAAAATCGAATTCAAGCTTCACTAAGGTTGTATGTATAACAATGACTAGATAGTTTGTAAAATAGAATTTTGTAAAATAGAATTTTGTAAAATAGAATTTTGTAAAATAGAATTCCATAATTAAAAATATTTTTTTTGTTATTACCATTGACAAAAAAAATATACCGTTTAAAAATTAAATTATACTATTATAATAAATAATGATTGATCCAAGTTTACAAGTGTTGGCAAAAAAATATAATTGTGACAAAAAAATATGTCGTAAATGTTACGCACGATTACCACAAAAAGCTACTAATTGTCGAAAGAAAAAATGTGGCCGAACAAGTAATTTAAGACTTAAAAAAAAACTTAAATAGTGAAATCTCAAATTGCACAAAAAATTTGAATTCTACTTAGTTTTTTTAACACTTTTGGATTGGTGTGTGGTGACAGTGTCACCATATTACAACAAATATTGTGAAAAAAACATGTATTCTTCTAGTATACAATTATGAATGAATATGTGTTTTTATAGTATTTTATGATTCAATGGCAAAAGCAAGTCATAATTCATTTATGTTTTGCATTATGTATTTTGCTTTGATATATTTTACTTCGCTTAACATATAACCCACAAATTTTACTTAAATCTCCTGAAAATTTACATGAATTTTTGATCTCTCGTTCATCAACATGAATTAATATTTCATCTTCTCCTACATAATTCACATAAACAAAAGGTGATATTTGAAATAATTTTGGAGTTACCTTGTCTTCCTTGTAATTTCCATCATTTCCAATCCACAATTCCCAATATCGCGTTGTTGTATCTGGCGGTTTCTCGGGCATTCCATGAATTGTTAAATATCCGCGACGCTGATTACTATAAATACCACTTGTATCTGAAACCCACCATTCCTCTTCTTTTTTGATATAATGAATACTTGTTTGTGTTTCCGCACAATCATATATACACTCTGGATTATCCGCAAATTTAGGTGTATTATTATTAAACATGTGTGTTTAAATTATGTAATTTTTTCAGCACTGATTTTTTTTCAAATTTTAAAATATTTATTTTTTAATATTTGATTGGAGATAAAAATTATTACATACCTTTCTCTTCTTCCTTCTGTTCCGTTTGTTTCTCTTCTTCCTTCTGTTCCGTTTGTTTCTCTTCTTCCTGTTGTTTCTCGTATTTTTTGCCTTCTTCTTCATTTAGTTCTTCATCGTCATCTGGCTCTTCGTCGGCCATGTCGTCTGAATCTTCGTATTCAACAATGTCTTCTTCATAGGATAATGTTTCATCCTCACTATCATAATCACTTTCTTCACTCTCTTCTTCTTCCTCTGAAATAACTTCCTCTTCATCATCATCAATAAAACTATCCGTGTCATCGTCAGTATCTTCTTCATCGTCCATATTTGTCGTATCTGTTAAACTATCTTCGTCACCCAACGATTCAAATCCACCATACGCAATACTACAAAACACATTGTAATCATCCATATTAAAATTCAATAATTCACCTGTGTCAACATTACTTTTTAATACCAGAATATCACCAAAAAATATATCATCTTCTTCCGGTGGTGGTAAATCATTTTTATTTTCTTTACCAGCTTTCCCATCTTTCCATCCAATTATCGAGACATAGTAATTTTCAATGTGCCAAGAACAATAACGCTGTATTTTACCAATCCCTTTTGTTTTAAATAAATCTCTTATTTTGTCATATTCTATATTATCTATATCAAAATCACTAGGAAGATCAATCTCCTTTGTCTGGTTTTTTACTCGTAATATTATTGCTTTAATTTTTGTTTTATCATTCATTATTCTATAACCTTGTTAAATTCTTAAAATAATTTATTTTTATTAATTTAACATAAATGTTTCTTTTATGTTTTTCACTTAAAGACAATTTTGATGGCAAATTAAAGAACAAAATGAATAAAACAAATATTTACATTGATAACATTCATGATCCATCAAAACATTATAATTGTTTAACCCAAATATTTCGACTCCAAAACAATGATACTTGTCCAATTTGCGTTGAAAAATACACAAACAATTTATATATTCGTAAAATACCTAATTGTGGACATAAATTTCATATGAAATGTATTGATAGATGGACCATAAAAAATGATCACTGCCCAATGTGTCGTCAAAAAATTATGTTTATTTAATTTGTTTGTTTAATTCTAAAAAAAAAAACAAAAAATTTGATTGTTGATAAATATCCATTGCAGTAAAATATTCATCAACTAAAAAAAATGACTGACCAAACTGACCAAACTGACCAAACTGACCAATATTTAAATAATTTTGCGAATCTCGAGGAAGATTCGGTGAATGTTCGATTAATACCATTATACAATGGATTGCCAAATGTAAATGTTGAATGTGAAATACCCATTGTTTGTCAAATTCTAACAGGTCGCAAGAAAAAATTAAAATCTGAACGAAAGCCATTAAACATTGCGGTGGTATTGGATCGCTCTGGATCAATGAACTCAGAAGATAAACTTATAAAATGTAAACAAGCAGTCGAGCAAATGATTGACTACTTATTTCCAGAAGATTTGTTTTCACTTATTACTTACGACGATCGTGTTGATGTTGTTTACGATAAATTACACAAAGATCAAATCGATTTACAAAAACTGACTAATATTAAACCAAAAAGAAGTACAGATATTGGTGCGGGATTACAGGAAGCACAGAAATGCCTTTCAAATTCAGAATCAATTTATCGAAAAGTGATTTTTCTCTTTTCAGATGGACAAGTAAATCAAGGTATCACTGTTTTAGATAAAATGAAAGATCTATGCACATCCATTTATGAGAATCATGATATTCACATTACCACATATGGCATTGGAAGTGACTTTAATAAAGAATGGATGACAAAAATCGCCAATTCCGGAAAAGGATCCTATTTTTACATTGATACAAAAAATAAAGATAATGAGTTGACTTCTCTATTACTTCGACGTGGATTCCGTGAATTTAGTAAAATTATGGCAAAAGATATTTCAATTCGGTTGAATCCGGAAAATTCCGTTTTGCTCAGTGTAAATGAATCGACCGATTTACTCAAGATTCTAGCACCTATTAAAATTCCCAGCATGACAGAAACCGATTTGGTCCAATATCTATTTAAAGTACGTCCATTCTTACCACATACCGAATCGGTTGGGGAAAAAGGAGAACCAGCGAAAAAACAAGAATCCATTGTAAAGGCATTTGTCAATTATACAGATTACAAAGGTGTCGAACACAAGGTGGTTACGGAATGCAGTTTAAATCGCGAATCAGAAATTGGTATAAATTCTAACACTGCCTGTCTAATTTACAATACCATCATTGAATGTGGTAAATTAGAAAATGAAATTACAGAACTCTTAGGAGAAGGAAATCGAACAAAATCCATTAAGTTGAAAAATAAAATTATTAAGAATTATGAAAATGTATTGAAACAGGACAAAATGGGTCTCATTGAAAAATTACTTCCAAAAGCAAAAGAAACATTACGAGTCATGGAAAATGAATCTGATATGGCACGAGTAACAAAAACACATACTTATTTGGGAGCCTATGCGGCTGGATGTGCGGATGTTGGAGATGATGATGATGAGGAAGAAGTAGCTGTTTGTTTTGGAGCAGGTGATATGGATGCTGGGTGGTAAGATTTACATCAGACGACTAAAAACAAAATAAAAAAATTTGATTTTTTTTTGTTTTTTTCAAATTAATCAAATTAACCATCAATCAAAACAATTTCACAAAAACAATTAGACAAATTACCCATCTAGGAACCTTGAAAAAAACCGTGGAAGATGGTTTTAGGTAGCAATAAGAATAACAATGAGTGGCAAGGGCGGATACGGAAAAAACTTATTCAGAAAAAACAATGGAGTAATACCCACTGTGTTATTAAATCTCCACGAAAAACCAATTATGTGGGACAACGAGTTATGATGATGGCAGGACCAGGTATAATTGTTGGATATTGGGGAGATGATGACAAAATAGTGACAGAAAGATTTATGGCTATTCCAGTATTATCAACATTGGTGGTTGAAATAATTGAATACACATTTCTGAAAGATGGACAAATTGAAGAAAACCCACGAAAAATCAACATTAGCGGACCATTGAAACCAGCTCATAGTCGTGGTTTGCCACAAATTCGAAAACAAGAACATGAAGAACTAGAAAAACAGAAACAACTTGAAAAAAGTGGATTAATGGAACAATTGGAAAGAATGAAGTTGGAATAAATTGGATCTTTTGAAGTAAAAAATTAAAAAATTAAAAATGTTTTTTTTTTGAAAAGGTAAAAAATATTAAAATTTGAAAATGTTTTTTTTTGATTTAAACAAAATACATTAATTAGATTTAATACATGGAAGCTTTTCTCAAAAGTAACATTTCAAAAATAAATAAATCGTATTTGCTTCATATTCAATTTGGCAAAAAAATAGACAAGTCCATTTTCGATAATCGTCTCAACGAAACTACCGTCAAAAATTTAATGAAGAATTTGCAAAATCAAAAGCATTCTTTTAAAACCTATAATCAAACCATTTATTATTATGATAATATTTATTTAAAATACAACAATTCAAATGGAAGTTCGTCGATTCACTCTTTTAAACAAGAAATCAGTAAAAGTTTTCCTCATGATAAAAAACTAGATTTGAATTTTTCAATTTTGAATATTTTAGATACACCTTGCCCAGAATCCGTTTATAACTACAATAATATAGAAAGAAAGGAAATAATTGTTTATGATTTATCTTTGTTCAATCTTGAATTATCTAAATTAAATGATCATTATGCAATAAAAATTATCATTAAAAAACCAAATAAGTATGAAGATATATTATCTCTTATTCATAAAATCATTAATTATCTAAATTAACATCACCATGTGAGTTTTTATATTTTTTGATGGTTTTTATAACAATTTTTTTATAATTATTATATATATACATACTTTTAAAATGAATTTTCATTTAGTATTCATAATTATTACATATCTATTTAGTGTCACTATCATACATCTACTTTTAAAAAATAACAACTACTTGAACCAAAATTATTTTGGACAATCATTGAATAAAAACCGCGGAATTAATAATGGTGTTCCTGATGAAGACGGCGAATTAGTAAATAATGATAATTTAATCATTGACGATAGCGAAATCATGAAAATGAACGAAGAAGAAAATAACGATCTAATAAAAATAAATGACTTTGACGAAAAAAATGCTCGAAATGAATTGCTAAATTATCTGGATGGTGAAAAAGACAGTGTTGTCAACGAGCGAAAGAATTTACTTGGTGGAAATAACGATGACCAAATAAAAGGAAGTAATTTTTATTCCGATGAAAGTCAAAATGAATTTGATAAAAATGAAATGGTAAATACATCTGACCATTTTACGAAAAATAATAAAGAAGCCATGACAATTAACACAAATCAAGTTCCAACTCAAATTTCCACAAAAAATAAATTAAATGCCAATGCAATCAATAAATTCCCACTTGATCATTCTTCTCAAAAATTATTTGACAATGTTGAACCATTTGATGATTTTGATGGTTTATATGCAAAATTATAAACAACTAATCAAAAACTTACCACTATTGAAAACCAATAATAATTAGTTGTGTGTTTATGGTATTGACGAGGGGTTGGAACTTGACATTCTATTTCTACATGATTGATATATCTTTTTTCTAATTTGGTATTACCTATTAAATCAACATTAATGTCATCGTCCGAATCATAAAACTCATCTGAACAATTATTAAATTTCCAATCTTCCCAATCTTCCCAATCACAATATAACTCAGAATAATAATTATTATCCAAATGGGATTCACTATAATGATTATTTTTTGATTTTAACTTTTGTATTTTATTTCTCATTTTTTCCAAAGCATATTCGTAGTTGCTAAATGATTTTACATTGGTAACATAATCAACAGGTTTCATGTATCGGTCATTTAAACATACTTTTTCCATTAAAATATAGGAAATTTGGTTTGAAACATTATATTTTTTTTGATTCTCCCGTTCCTTTAATTTTATTTTATGAAAAATATATTTAAATAAACCATATTCACTTTTTAATAAAGTTTCAAAATTTTTAAAATAAATTGCTGTTGTGATTTTGTCATGTAAATGTAAAAATCCATATATAATTTTTGCTATATGGATTGGTACATCATTAATCATCTGTTTATTTATGTGTTAAGTCGTTTGTTTTTCTTTTTTATCAAATTTAAAATTTAATTGTGATAAAATTATTTATCCAACCATATAATAAAAACCATAATAATAAAATGGACAAAATATTCAATCCACAAACAAATCAATTCGTTTCAATTTTTGGTAAACATGGTCATTCCATATTACAAAAATATATTAAATACCATAATCAATTACTTATTGGTGGTAATGATAATAAACCAAAGATCATTAAAACAAAAAAAATTAAAAAATTAAAAAAAATTAAAAAAACTGAAAAAACTGAAAAGACCACAAAAACCAAAATAAAAAAAACATCTGGTTTATTTCAACCCATTCCACCAAACAACATGATGAAATCCACACCTGGAATTACACGATTTGTAATTTCAATGGACAATGAAATTGGAAAAAAAAGACGAGAACGACTCAATTACAATAATTACATTCATTTTAAAGGAGTTGTGCCAGAAAAAGCACCACCTTATATTGCTAAAAAAATGAAAAATCGTTCTAATATTTCAGATATGACGAGACGAGGAAAAGTCGGTGCCTGGGCAGCTCATGTTACAATGTTGGAGAAAATCGCAAAAGAAAAACTCAATAATGTTCTTATATTAGAGGATGACTGTTTTCAAGTTCGAAATTTCAAATTAAGTGATCTTGGAAACAAACCTATTTATTTGAATGGTAAATTTCATCATCCTACAAACTATGCTCAAAGAACATCTGATTGGGTCGCGGAAACATATCAATCTTATAAACCAAAAAAAGGTATTAATGAAATGGATTGGACTAAAATTCGAATTGTGGGTATGTGGGGCATCTTTATTCCAAAATGGGAACAAGCATTGGAAATAGCCACAAAATTAAAAGAACCAAAAAAATTCACTACAGTGGATTCACAAATATCAAACCAACGTCTTGTTACGCGATTTTATTATCCATCACTCTTCCGACATGCAGATTTTAAAACAAGTAATATTAGCAAAGGTGGATGGGGAGAAGCGGAATATTGGGATGAAAAAGATATGCGGGCATTAAAAAAAAGAAAACTACTATAAACAAAAACCAAAAAAACAGTTCACATATAATCAATACGCGCTCTACCAACTGAGCTAATGGGGCTAAACTAATGATGCCCCATAGGGGATTCGAACACCCTGACCACGTGCTTAAAAGGCAAATTTGAAAGTTAGTTGCTGCTGGTGAACTTAATAATTATGTATTGAAGTTGTACATAAAAAAAGAAAATTTCTGTATAATTTTTTTCACCCATAATACTAAAAACATAAAAACAAATGATTTATGATTATATTATTATAGGTGCTGGGATTTCTGGATTATACATGGCAAACTATTTACACCAACAAGGAAAATCCGTTTGTATTTTAGAACAAAAAATGAGAAAAGGTGGGCGAATTAAAACTGTGAAAAATGGAGATTTAATATATGAAGCAGGAGCATTTCGTTTCTCCACACAACATAAACATCTGTTAAAATTGATTCGTCAATTTGAATTAGACCAATATATTGAACAATTGCCAGCAACAAATGGAAAAACCATAAAATATTTTTTGAGAAATGGTACAAATACCTATCATACACCCGTTGTCAAAAATCTATCCAGTGAAAATATTTTATCTTCCTTGACAAAAAAAAACAAAACTTATTTAGAAAACAATAATTTATCAACTATTATTTCAAACGAATATGATAATGAAACATCCAAATTTATAAATGATTCAGGTGGATATGATAATTCATTTCATAATGCAAATGGTTTAATTTTATTAAAACAAAAAAAACTTCATAATTCCCCATTTTATCGCCTGAGTTGTGGATTTAGTAAAATTATTGATCAACTAGCTATACCATCAATTGAATCAAAAATCCATTATACCAAAAAACTATTGGATGTCAGTTCACATGGACCAAATGGTGTGCGTATTACAACGAAGGATTTAAAAATGAATAAAATACAACGATATCAAGGTAAAAAAATAATTGTGACTATCCCAAAAGAAAATTTATTGGAAATACCATTTTTCAGAAAAAATATTCGTAATTTGGAAAGTGTATCATCTAGTTCATATATACGTATTTTTGCACAATATCCAAAATCCAAGTCCACTGGAAAAGTGTGGTTTCATAAATATGGATATACCATTACTGATACCAGTATTCGAAAAATAATTCCTGAAAATTATGATCGTGGATTGTGTCAATTTTATAGTGATTGGAAACACGCAGATATTTTACGAAATGTCGTAACCAGTGGAAAAATTAAACAATTTGTCGAGACAACATTAAAACGTATTTTTCCAAATGAAAGTATTCCAAAACCTACTTATTTTAATGTTCATTATTGGCAGCACGGAAATCATTTTTGGTTACCAACATTCAATTCCGAAAAAATCAGTCAAGATATGTTGAATCCATTGGAAAATATATATTTTGTTGGTGAATCATATTCAAATAATCATCAGGCATGGATCGAAGGAGCATTGGAAACTTGTGAAGCACTCATCGCAATATTTGAACTGAAATCCAAAACTAAATCATTGAAAAAAACAAAACCCAAATCATTGAAAAAAATAAGTCTGAAAGAAGTGGAAAAACATAACACAAACAAATCCGCATGGACTGTTTATAACAATAAAGTCTATGATATTACAAAATTTATTAAACTAAAATCACATCCAGGAGGTGATGGAGCAATCCGAGTTGCCATGGGTAAAGATATTTCAGAAATTTTTAATAGTATTGGACACAGTAAGTATGCAATAAATTTATTGGAAAAACTTTGTATTGGAGAACTCAAGAAAACAACTACCAAGTGACCTAACTACCAAGTGACCGATGGCTGATAAAAATGATTATTAAAGTGATCTCGTGGCCATTTTAATCGATACGTTTTATCTTTATTCCATAAACTTAACTCAACATATCCAACTGTATTCATTAACAAATTATAATGACAATATCCACAAATATAAATTACATCCATAAATAATTGATTAAACATATAAAAATTTTAATTTATAAATGGTGTTAATCAAATTTTAAAATAGCTCATTGAGTTAATTGAGTTAATTGAGCTATTATTTAATTCGGAGTTTGTATAAAAATAAAAAGAATTTAAATTTGAATCTTTTTATTTTTAAAATCAAATGCAATTTAATTAATTGACAAGTAATGGAAAAATCACAGAACATAGATATAGACGATTTTAAAAATGATTCAGAACGTCATGATTTTTTAAAATTTTTAGCTTCACAACTTCAAACTGAAAATGGAGATTCTATTTCCTATGAAACAATAGCAAAAGACTTTAAAAATTTCAATAAAAACCAAATTTTAATGCATTTATTAACAAAGACATTTTTAGATGGGTCACCTATTGACATTCCGCATTTCACAAATACTGGTGAATTACGACCTTTATTGACATTTGATGATGAATCTGAATCTTGGAAACAATCAAAACCAACTCTTATATTACCAGAAAAAGATTCTGATGGTACCATTAAACCAGGTATGTTTATATTTCAAAAAAATAATGAATCAAAATCAGCTAAACTTATCCATCGACAAAAAACAAAGATCCCTGATACTACAGTGCCAGTAACAACATCATCAGTAACCACAACTGCAGTTACAGAAGCGCCAGTAAATAATTCATTCATTACAAATTTCTGTATTATTATTGGATTAATATTTATTTTATATTCACTTGGTATATCACTCATTGATTTAGTTTAAAAATAATAAATATAAATATTCTAATTTATTATTTGAATTAATGACTATGCATTCGTTTGAATTGTTTGATAACAAAACATATTGATTGGATCTGGATTGGGTAAAATATGTGGTTGTTTGGTTTGATTGATTGATGATTGATGATTGATTGATTAATTAATCAATAAAAAAATTAAATTTTTTTTTCCGGCAAATATTGCTCAAATAAATTCTGGATTGATAAATTTTCTTTGGGTTCTCTTAATGTTTTATGTTATATAAAACCTTCCATTACAACTTTTTTAAAAAATTTGGAAATATCCAGACTCGAACTGGATATAGAAGGCGGGCGTGTCCAATTTGTTAACAACCTCTTTTACTATATGACCCACATATTCCCTTATTCGTGTCTACATCTACAATACATCCATCGGGAATCGAACCCAAGTCATATGGTTGGTAACCACATATGCTAACCACTACACCATGGATGTTTTATTATTTTTGTACTAGCGCTATTCGGAATTGAACCGAAGACTGTGGGGCCAAATGCCACTGTGTTTCCATTACACCATAGCACCATATGTCTGTTATGGGACTTGAACCCATGATCTTCTGGTTAAAAGCCAGACGCATTACCAACTTTGCTAAACAGACATTGTAAATCTCATCTGGGAATCGAACCCAGATCCACAATTTAGGAAACTGTGATGCTAGCCATTACACCAATGAGATAATTGTATTTTTTATTCACTTCACTGCGGGGAATTGAACCCCGGTTTCCCGCGTGACAGGCGGGGGTAATGAACCACTATACTACAGCGAATTAGAAATACATATATAGTAAACCGAAGTTATACATAACTGTGTATTTTTGGAAAAATTAATAAAAAACGTTCAATTGGTTAATTATTTTTTTGCTTAAACTTTTTTGTTTTTATATATTAAATGTCTAATAATTATTCTATAGATCCAAAATTGGACAACCAAGTTTTTAAAGTTGTGTTCAATCAATTTTCGGATATTTCCAGGAAAGAAAAAATTTGTTATATCTTTGTTGGACTTATTTATTTGGATAACCAAAAAATTACAGAAATACAACAACTGTTAAATGATCTTTCCAAAAAATACAATGACTTGGACAAGAAAAAAAAACCAAAAACTATTCTTGAACTATTTGGT
>Ga0209533_1001526_pt1 | contig 21624 bp, 24 predicted proteins | sample COG_04_FD_184748 | JGI IMG/M metagenome (GOLD analysis project Ga0209533, IMG submission 184748) | Pelagic Microbial community sample from North Sea - COGITO 998_met_04 (SPAdes) (version 2) | ecosystem: Environmental > Aquatic > Marine > Neritic zone/Coastal water | place: Helgoland, sampling...
AGAGTGAAAATAGTGCAAAACCGGCAATCCAAATTTCTTTTGTTTTGTTCATTGTAATTCTTGTCTTCGTGCCGGAAATATACATATTTTTGTGTGATGCAAAAATCATTAACTTTTAAAAATGCAAATATTTCTTTTTCTGATCAAGGAACAGGAACTGCTGTTGTTTTAATTCATGGTTTTTTAGAGAATGCCACTATGTGGAAAAACGTTATACCCGAGATTTCTAAAAGAAACAGAGCAGTTACTATTGATTTGTTAGGGCATGGAAAAACGGACTGTCTAGGCTATATTCATACCATGGAGTTATTTGCAGAAACTATTGCAGCAGTTTTAAAAGATTTAAGAATTCGAAAATGTATTTTAGTTGGGCATTCTTTGGGTGGTTATATTGCCTTGGCTTTTGCAGAGAAACATCCGCAGAAAGTAAAAGGGCTGTGTTTAATGAACGCTACTTCTAATGAAGATACTGCAGCACGCAAAGCATTGCGTTTGCGTGCCAACAAAATGATTACTAGTAACTTTAGAAATATGGTACGTATATCTTTTGCCAATTTGTTTGGCCCAAAAAGCAAAACCATCTTTAAAAAGGAAATAGAATTAGCCGTCTCTGAAGCTTTACTAACACCCATGCAAGGTTATATTGCTGCGCAAGAAGGCATGCTATTGCGTGCAAATAGAAACCACGTTTTAACTGAAAACAGTTTTAAGAAATTATTAATTATTGGCAAGAAAGATCCTGTTTTAGATTTTGAAAATTCTTTAGACGAAGCTGAAAAAACGGAGTCAGCAATTGTTGTTTTTGAAAACGGACACATGCCTCATATTGAAAATAAGCTGGCATTAAATAATGCTTTGAAAGAGTTTATGAAAATTTGTTAAAGATGGCTTCATCAATAAAAAAGACCTAACTTTATTTAGTGCTCTGTGCAGCCGAGGTTGCTGCTTCTTATAATTTAAGAAAAACTTTTAAAGAAAAAACTGAAGAATATTTTATTGAAGTAAGGTTCTAACGCATAGAATGAATGGCTTGCTTTCACAAAATAGGTGCTTTAAAGTAACACCTCTATTAATGCGGGTATGAAACCAATTTAAATGCTATCAGCAAAAGATATTTGTCTTTTAAAGCACTTCAAAATCTGTGTTTTTTAATTATTTTTTTACTAAATTCACACAACGAAATTATGTACAACAACGTTGCCATCAATACAAAAAAATTCGTGAAATAAATGAACATAGAGAAAGCATATAATATTTGGGCTGACCAATATGACACGAATTCAAACAAAACAAGAGATTTAGATACAAAATCAACAATCAAAACTTTGAATAAATTTGACTTTTCAAAAGTTATTGAATTAGGTTGCGGAACTGGAAAAAACACAACCTTTTTACTCAAGAAAGCGGATGAAATTATTGGATTGTACTTTTCTCAAGAGATGTTGAATAGAGCAAAAGCCAAAATCAAAGACGAGCGAGTTGAATTTAGGAAAGCCGATTTAACTAAAAGTTGGGAAATTGACAATGACTTTGCTGACTTAATAACTTGTAGTTTAACTCTTGAACATATAAAAAACTTAAATCATATTTTTAATCAAGCAAATCTGAAATTAAAGAAAAACGGATTGTTTTTTATAAGCGAATTACATCCATTTAAGCAATATTCAGGGAGCAAAGCCAAATATGAAACTGAAAACGGAACAAAGGAATTAGAAGTTTATATTCACCATATTTCGGAATATATTGATGAAGCAAAAAATAACGGTTTGGAATTCGTAGAAATGAAAGAATGGTTTGATGAAAATACTGAAAACGGAATACCTAGATTGATTTCCTTTGTATTTAAAAAATAAATACTAATGCCAGCACCATATAAAATTAATTGCTTTATCAAATCTATATAGTAAACCATAGGTGTATCTTCTTCCTTCAATTCAGCTATTTCTAAACCTCTTAAATAGGTTAAGCTTACATTAATTATATTTGTAATATGAAAAAACTAATTCCACTACTATTAGTTTTGTTTATTTTGTCTTGTTCTGAAGATACTCCACTTCCACTTGAAAATACACACACTTTAATTACCTCTGCAAGTCCACCTGAAGGAGGGTCAATATCTCCCGCAACTGGAGAACATAATGAGGGGGTTTATTCAGATGTTACTGCGACTCCGTCCAATGGTTATATTTTTGTTGGTTGGCCTTCGGGTGGTATTGTTACTGAAAACACATTATATCCATCAACAACTGTAATTATGGATAACGACTATGAAGTTACGGCTAACTTTGAAATACAGTAAAAGCTTACACTCGTTAACTAAGTGTTATTGAGCAAGGGAATTATCTCAAAGTTTTTTTCGGAAGAAAATATATTTAAGTCGAAGTTAATTCGTAATTCAATTTCAAATATTGAAGAGCAACTAATTGTTTTTAAAAAGGTAAAACGCTGTCATCGTTCTTATTTGGTTAATTTAGATAAAGTGGAAAAGATGACAGGAAATACCAGAAATCTGAATTTGCATATTTCAAATATGAATTTTTCAATTCCCGTATCAAGGAGTTTTCCTAATGAAATATTTAAAGAATTGAATTTATAATTAATTTTCCTCCCATTACTAATAATAGAATATTCCATTTTGTATAAATGCGCACCCATTGGTATAAAAACACGTCCATACATAACATAAATTTGTATTAAAATATTGGTGTAGCCTACATTTGCACTATTGTTTAACGTATGAAATTTAAATTTTGAAAAATTTATAGTATGAAAAATTTATTTTTGGCAATTATAGTACTGGTGTTTGCCATACCAATTTTCGCTCAAAGTGGAATAGTAGAAGTAACCATTACAGGTATTGAAAATACAGATGGTACTATCAAAATAGGGATTTATGACAGTAAATCATCCTTTCCTACTTCCGGAAAAGAAATTCAAGGGGGAAAAGTAAAACCAATAAAAACAGGAAGTTTAAATTACACTTTCGAAAACTTACCTGATGGTGATTATGCAATTGCAGTTTGGCACGATGAAAATGGAAACAAAAAATTAGACAAGAAATTTGGTATACCTAAAGAAAATTATGGCTTTTCTAAAAATATATTTGGCTTTTTTGGACCTCCTGATTTTGAGGATGTTTCGTTTAAAGTAGTCAACGGAATAGTTATTAAATTAACTATTAACTTAGAATAGTATGAACAAAACTGCATTAATAACAGGAGCTACTTCTGGAATAGGATACGAAATGGCTAAGATATTAGCAAAGAATAAATACAATTTACTACTTGTAAGTAGAAATAAGCAAAAATTAACTTCAATTAAAGCTGATTTTGAAAGTAAATACAGTATTGAAGTTGTTTTTAAAGAGGTTGATTTATCTATTCCATGTGCAGCACAAAAAGTGTATGATATGGCAATAACCGACAAAATAAAAATTGACATATTAATAAATAACTCAGGTTTTGCTAATTATGGCGAACACACTAATATATCTATTAAAAAAAACTACGAACTTTTACAATTAAATATTATTGCATTATCAGAAATGTGTACCCTTTTTGGGGCTGATATGAAAAGCAGAAAAACAGGAAAAATTTTAAACATTGCCTCAACTGCTGCATACCAACCAACTCCATATTTTGCAGCTTATGGTGCATCGAAAAGTTATGTATTAAACTTTTCCGAGGCATTAGCAAAAGAACTTGAAGATTATAATGTATCTGTAACTTGTTTATCACCTGGTCCTACAGAAACAAACTTTTTTACTGTGGCAAAAATGAATGATATTAACATCAGTCATATGAATAACAGGTTGTCTGCTAAAAAAGTAGCAGAAGTTGGAATTAATGCACTATTTGATAAAAAACTATCAATAATTTCTGATTTTAAATCGAAGTTCCTTGTTTTCTCAAATCGATTTGCTCCAAGAAGTATTGTTGCAAACATATCTAAAACAATGATGAAGTCTAAATAAAACAATTATGAAAAACAATCATGATATATTTAAAGCATGTATTTACCACTGTAAAAAAAAATAGTCCAACATTGTATTGGATTGTAATAGTCCTTTTTGTTTTTGCAATTGGATCTATATTAGGTAGTTTGATTGATGATAGAACTCTTATGGGTGTGAATGTTTGGATAAAACCATTGAAATTTTCAATCTCTACAGCTATTTATATTCTAACTGTAGGATTTCTTATAACGTTATATCCTTTCTCAAAAAGAAAAAAGAATCTTATTAAAACTATCGTTTCTTGGACATTACTCATAGAAATAGGGCTTATTATTTATCAAGCATCACGTGGTGTGCAATCACATTTTAACCTATCAAATCTATTTGATGGTTTAATATTTGCTGCAATGGGAATATTAATAGCTATTAATGTTTTAATTATGGCATTATTTATATTTGAGACTATCAGATTGAAATTAAAAACACCTAAATTACTTCAATGGGCTATACTTCTAGGTTGGGTAATAGTGTTTTTTGGCAGTTGGGTTGGTGGTCAAATGTTAAGTATAATGTCTCATAATATTGGTGTTGAAGATGGAGGCCCTGGTCTTCCGTTAGTTAATTGGAGCTCAATTGCTGGTGATTTGAGGGTAGCACATTTTTTTGGGCTACACAGCTTACAAATAATTCCAATTTTCGCATTATTAATTTCAAAAAAATGGAAAACTACCAGTAGGAATCAGATTATAATTGTAACTGTTTTTGGTTTAGCATATGCATTGTGGATTGGATATACATTCTACCAAGCTAAACAAGGTTTGCCATTTATATAATATTTAGAAAGTATAGAAACTATTGCTATCACCTTATAAAAAATAGCTGTTTTGGCCCTTGAACGAAAGAAAAATAATAAAGGTCAGTGTAAACCGGAAAGCTAGTGCATACATATACGCTACTTTTCATATATAAGACCGTTATCGATCACAAAAAATAAAACTATGGTAAAGATACTTAAAGAACTCATTAAAGAAGAAATAGAAAACCCATGTGAACTAGAATTAACTGAAATTCTCGAAATTTTTGAAGTAAAAACATTCAAGAAAGGAACTTTTATTAAAAAACCTTTTACAATTAGTAAAGAAATTGGTTTCTTAATTGAAGGGAATTTAAGATCAGTAGTATTTAAGGAAAATGGTGATGAGATTACTTTCAAAATTCTAGAAAAGCATTCATTTATAGCAGATGTAGTAAGTATAAAAACAGAGCAACCTACTCCAATAGGGTTTGAATGTCTAAATGATGTTTCAGTACTTATTGCTCCAATAAAAAAAATTCTTCAACTTCTAAAAACAAATCTTACTTTAAACATTTTGATGCGTGAGCATATTATTAAAATAACAATAGAAATGGGGAAAAAAAATTTAGCATTCTTAAAAGGAACTGCAAAAGATCGTTATCAATTTATTTTAGAAAATAATCCTAGTTTGTTAAAAAAATTCCCATTGCGTCTTATTGCGTCTATTATAGGGATTACTCCGACCCAATTGAGTAGAATAAGAAATAAAAAATAGAAGGATGGTTTTTTAACATTTGTTGAAAATTTTAGATTAAATCCATAGTAAATTTATGTGTTACATTAAATTTATGAAGTACAAAAAATTAAAATTATTACATCTTAATGTATTTATATTATTATTACTGTTAAGTTATAGTTGTTCAAATGATGATGACAGTAGCATAGCGCCAATAGGCGCAATAATTGAAGCACCTAATTTTGTAGCATACAATACTGGTATGACACCAATATTTCCTGAAGGTATTGAATTTGACACAGAAAGAGAAGCCTTCGTTTTTTCATCTGCTAGTGGAGCAGGAATAAGTTTAGTTGACTTTGATGGTAGAGTATCCAATTTAGTGGAGCCAATTGTTTTAGGTGGAAATAGACAAAACTAATGGCCATCTTTTGGCAGTTTCTAGTAGTTTAGAAAATCCAACAGTAGCAAATTTATTTATTTTTAATCGAAGAGAGTGGATTTGGGTTGAGGATAATGTAAGAATGGTCTATGATTTGATGATAAATCTGGCATTTTAACAATAGGTTACGGCACGGTGCTTTCTAAATATAGGTTTGCCTTTTCTATGAATAATGTTTGGAAATCTTCAAATCAAAAACATAATTTTGGTTTCGATTTAAATATTTGGGAGCAACGAGATTTTGGAATTTCTCCTAAACTAAATTACCATTTAAGCATTAAAAAAATTTTGGTTTTTATACTTCATTTGGCCATAAGTCTTATGGTTACTTAAATGGCTACGGTCTAAAAGAATCACTATTGCTTGATTTTGGTTTGTATTTTTCTGTTTTAAAAAAATAATATAGAAGCACTCACATAAATATTATCAAATTAAAGCTGTTGCATTTTTATGTTCAAATCTAGTAAAGCAAAAGAAATTCGATTTTCGCCCTTGGAATCTATATGTAAAGCTCGCGAATGTCAGCCTATTGACATCCTGTAGTATTCTGAAACTAAATAAAATCAGGGGCCAACTCCAGCAAAATTAATTGCTGGTAAAAGCTTAATTACAGAAGTCTTCGCCGACTTTCTATCTGTGTTTTATTTGCTAAATTAGGTGTTTAACCCAGGCAACTAATCTTATACAAACACGATATGGGTAAGAAGAAAATTAGATAGGACATTATAAGCAACCTGTCTTCCTTTTGGTAGCAACTAATAACTTATAACATTATAAAATAAGCCCTGTAAAGTATTGCATTCATAACACTATTTCTTTCCTTTGCTATTATCAATTAAGAAACCTCTTTATCATGAAATTAGTTTATATTTTTTTTCTGTGCATGTGTTTCCAGTTACAAGCGCAAGACTGGGTACAAGTAACATCTTTACCTAATGTTTTTAATGAAACTCATCACTCTTTTGCTTTTAGTTTTGACGACATGGGCTACATTGTCAGTGGTAATTCGGATTCCGGAGTACGAGATAATTTTTATCAGTACAACCCTGCAACCAACTCTTGGACAGAGCTTACCCCTTTTCCCGGCGGGGCTCGCGGTTATGCGATTGGTGATATTTGGAATGGGAAAGCATACTTTGGATTTGGAGATGATGGCACATCACGATTAAATGATTTATGGGTGTTTGACCCTTCGAATATGAGTTGGACAGAATTGGCTTCTTGTCCGTGTGCAGAAAGAGCGCACCCAGCTATGATAGCGCATAACGGAAAAGTATTTGTAGGTTTAGGAAGCAGTTCATCAGGCAATATGAATGATTGGTGGGAGTATGATATTGCATTAAACACTTGGTCTCAAAAAGATGATTTACCTTCACTATCGAGACATCATCCTTATCAATTTGGAATTGACGATTACGTGTATACGGGCTTCGGACATGGGAATAGTATCTTTAATGATTGGTTTCGTTATGATATTGCCGGGGAAACTTGGACTAAAGTAGCAACACTACCAGCAGAAGGTCGAGTGGCAGGGACACAATTTTCATATAATGGCTTAGGCTATGTGCTAAGTGGTGATGGAGATAACCACGGTTCAATGAATACAGGAGAATTTTGGGCCTATGATCCTGTAACAGACACATGGGATGAATTGCCTCCTCACCCGGAGGGATCTCGTTGGGCTCCTGCTTCTTTCGTAATTAATGGAGAGGTTTATATCATAAATGGTACTAGTGTTTCAGAATATGTAACAGAGATTTATAAATTTGATTTGAATTCGGTTTTATCGACTCATGAATTAACAAATTTAAGTATTAGTATTTATCCAAATCCGGCAATAGATATTATCAACATTGACGTTCCAGAAAATCTAAAATACCATGCTAATCTTTACGACTTAAATGGAAGGTTAATTATCAATACAACAAATAAGTCTGTAATTGAAATTCAAACCTTACCTCTTGGTACTTATCTTATTGAAATCAAAGACCTAGACTCTGGCCAAAAAGTAATTGACAAAATAATAAAAGGAAAATAAAATCCCAGCCCATAACAATGTATAAAAGCAATAACTAAAATATTAACTAGCCTAACTTTTTTTTAAGAATAGTTAACTTTATATACTAAATAAAAGAGAGTGAAATAAGTTTTCGGTTACCGTGACTGACTGTTACACAAAATGTTGCAGCCAAAAATTAACTATAGTAACCAAAAATAAGTTTTTAATCTTTCTATAAATAATATCTCTTCTTGATTGCTCGATAATTTTAATTACAAAAGAATTTAAGATTGATATTATTAATGTGATTCTTTTTTCCGGTATTATTTTCTCCATACATAGATTATTGAAAATCCGTAATAAATAACGTGGCATAACACGGTTTATAAAAAATAGTAGTTGAGTACAAAGTTTATGCTCTTCTAATATCTTTATTAATAAACTGAAAAGTACTAGTCTTTTTATTCTACTACTTTACATAGACGTCACTTATAGCAGTAATATGTCCTAATTCCAATCGGATTCTTCTAAAGTAAAAATCTGACTTACTTCAACTTCAAAAATTTGAGCTAACCTCAAAGACAAAACTGTTGATGGTACATATTTCCCCAATTCCATAGCATTAATTGTTTGTCTACTGACTTTTGCTAGTATAGCTAAATCAGCTTGCGTAATATTTTTTTTTGCTCTCTCGACTTTAATGCTATTCTTCATAATGAGCGATTTTTTTAAGTTTAGAAATTTGCCAATTAAATCGAATAATAAAAAAAAATAAAATTGTAAACATATTAAATATCATAACCCATAAAAAAGCCAAATCGAATATCAATACAAATGATATTAAAAGAACAGCGTAATTGAAATAAACAGCCCAAACCAAGCTTTCTAACCTAATTTTTGAAATATATTCGTCTTCTGACTCTTCTTTAGAAAAAGCAACTAATACTAAACTCAACAATATTAGAACGCCTAAAATTTCATTTAAAATATTATTATTTACAATTCCGAAGAAATGTTTATCCCCCAAAAGTTCTTCAATAAAAATAGCAGGGACATTAAAATCCAAAGAATTAGGTTCAAATTCTAAATAAAGAGTTATCAAACCAATGATTGCGGATGGAATGAGAATTAACCAACCAACTTTCTTGTACTTGTTAGGAAACAGATAATTTAATTTCATAGTTAAAAATATTAAAGTTTTAACAAATGTAAAGCAAATAATACTAAATGACAAATAAACTTTACTTAAGGTAAAACAAATACTACTACAAACACCTTATATAATTTATTGCTAGTTCTAGCCTAACTAAGAAAACCCTCGCAGAGTTTCTATGTTGGTTTTGTATTTACTAAATTAGTTGCTTAAAAAACGTAACAAAACATACGCAAAGACGTTCACTGTAATTTAAAACAACTCCTAAATGAATAAAAAAATTAAATTATTACTGATAGGAATTTCTCTATTAACTTTCAATGCTTGCGATAAAGATGATGATGCTAATCCAAAATCACAAAATACTTCAATAAACAAAATACTAGCTTTAGGAGCATCAAGAGTTGAAGGGGCAAGACCTATATTTGAAAGCTATAGGTATGAACTTTGGAAAGACTTAAAAGAAAATAATTGGACTTTTGATTTTATTGGAACTCAAACTGACGCATCTTCTTATCCAACATTTAGTAATATGAATTTTGATAAAGACCACGAAGGTAGAAGTGGATGGACTTCGGGTCAAATACTAAATGGTCTTAATGATTGGTTAAATCAAACAGGCGCTGCTGATATTGTTTTATTAAGTTCGCCGGGTGGAAATGATGGGCTTCGGGGATTACCCTATTCTCAAGCAGTATCTAACATCAATTCCATAATTGATATTCTTCAAGACAACAATCCAAACGTCACAATTATCCTTGAGCAGATGGCTCCGGGTCGAACTGATATAATGAATGCTGAATTGACAGGTTTTTTTACACAAATGCAGCAAGAAGTTTTAAATATTGTAGCAAATAAAACAACAACAACGTCACCAGTAATAGCAGTAGATATGTTTACAGGGTTTAATGATGGTTTACTAGCTGATGGTGTACATTACAATGAAGCAGGTGCAGAATTTATTGGGAATAGATATTATAATGTTCTTGCAAATTTGTTGGAATGAGAAAAACAACACAGAACCAAAAAGTGAAAAAGATATGTTATCAATAATTTCAAAAGCTGATAGCTATTAAAAAACAAAATGGTTAGTAACTGAAACTAACCATTTTTATGATTTAAATAGGAGTACTTAATTACTAAGCCAAAGCATTTTGCGGTGCCCAACTAGAACATAACATATTTGAAGCTGCTTTTTGAGGGTTTGCACAAGATGATTTTTCGTATCTAGCACAAGTTCCACAATTTGGATCATTTTTTAAGACTGCCTTCATTTCAAAGCTATCGCAAGTATAACTAGTATCGACACTTACACCATGAACTTTACATTTATTGTTAGATGTTAAACTTTCACAATTCACACAACTGTTTCCTATTCTTATAGACATAATTTTGTTTTTTTTCATTAATATTAACTAAATATAAATAATTCAGTCTTTAGAACAATTACAAATAACTGATTATAAGCTGTTTGTATTTAGACTGTTTTAAAATAGTCCCAAATACTGAAACGTAAATATTTAATTATTAAAAAGTTACAGTCAAAATAATTTATATTTTAAGTAGACTTATAATTTTCGGATATTTGCCAAACATCGACCTTCTTTATCATTTTAATTTTACTAATATAAATTTAAAAAAGAAAAGGGAAAATTCCCATTATTGAAGTAAGCTCCCTTTCAATTATCTAACGATGCCTTACGCTCTCTTTTTATTCATTTGATTGTTCTTGGAAACCCCACTCTTAAAGCCCAAATACCAATAGAAATTATGGTTGGTGATTCGCAAGTTTCTCAGGATTTTTTTTTCTTCAAAGACCTCACAACCTTTAAATGTTGCTTTAGCACTTAAAACCCGAAACAAACCTCACACAAACACTTAAAAAAAAACAAAACGCGCAACTTTAAAAGTTGCGCGTTTTTAAGTATTCATTTGTAGGTTTTTTATGCTTCTTTAGTAGCATTCCAACCTTGTGCTTTCAATTCAATTTCTTGACTGGCTCTCGTAACTAAATTCAACCCTTGGTTTTCTGCAGTAATATGACCAATAATAGAAAAATTAGGATTTCCTTTAATGGCCTCAAAATCTGCAATTGGTACTGTAAATAACAGTTCATAATCTTCGCCACCACTTAAAGCAACCATCGTAGAGTCTAAATTAAATTCTTCACAAGCAGAAATTACCTGAGGATCTAATGGTAATTTTTCTTCATAAATTTTACACCCTACTTTAGATTGAGAGCAAATGTGCATAATTTCTGAAGAAAGTCCGTCAGAAATATCAATCATAGCTGTTGGTTTTATTGCCAATTCTTTTAAAAATCCTGCAACATCTCTTCTTGCTTCTGGTTTTAATTGTCTTTCAATTAAATACGTGTAGCTGTCTAAATCTGGTTGATTATTTGGATCTACATTAAAAACTTGTTTCTCTCTTTCTAAAACTTGTAACCCTAAATAAGCAGCACCTAAATCTCCAGAAACTACAATTAAATCGGTTTCTTTTGCGCCACTTCTAAGCACAATATCTTCCTTTTCTGCTTTACCAATTGCGGTAACAGAAATTAAAATTCCTTTAGTAGAAGAAGTGGTGTCTCCACCAACTAAATCTACTTTATACGTTTCGCATGCTAATTGAATTCCAGAATACAATTCTTCAATTGCTTCTAAAGGAAACCTGTTAGAAACGGCAATTGAAACTGTAATTTGCTCTGCAGCACCGTTCATTGCATACACATCAGATAAATTTACCATTACAGCTTTATAACCTAAATGTTTTAAAGGCATGTAACTTAAATCGAAATGAACCCCTTCTATTAGTAAGTCTGTAGTTACTAAAGTTTGTTTTTTAGAGGCATCTAAAACAGCAGCATCGTCTCCAATTCCAGTAACTGTAGATGCGTTTTCAATCTTAAAATATTTTGTAATATGATTTATTAAACCGAACTCTCCTAGATCAGCTAATGACGTTTTTTGTGTGTTTTTATCTTCTAACATACCGCAAAGGTAGGTAGAATCTAAAAAAGGACAGAACTACTTTAACACCTATATTTAAATTATTGATATTTAATATGTTATTTTTGAAAAAACTTATTAAAAATGTTGAAAAAAGTCATTTTAGTTGCGCTACTAATCTCACAATTTTTAGCTGCCCAAACCCCTTGTGAAAATGGTTTTTCGGGAGAATATCCTTGTAGTGACTATGATTTACTAAGCCATTTTAATTTAAATGAATTGGCAGGTTCTGGAACGGAAGGTAATGATTCTTGGGGTTGGACAGATGCAGAAACTAATAAAGAATACGCTTTAATGGGTACCAATAAGGGGATTGTATTTATTGATATTACAGACCCTTTAAACGCACTTATTTTAGGCATTCTAAAAACAGCTACAGTAAATAGTGATTGGAGAGATGTAAAAGTGTACGATTCTCATGCATTTATAGTTAGTGAAGCATCTAACCACGGAATGCAAGTTTTTGACTTAAAACGCCTAAGAAGCGTTACTAGTGCTCCGGAAAGTTTTACTGCGGACACTCATTTTACAGGTTTTGGTAGTTCACACAACATTATAATTAATGAAGAAAGTGGTTATGCGTATATTGTAGGAGCAGCTAGAAGCTCTACCTATGGAGGTGGCGCAATATTTGTAAACATTCAAGATCCTTTAAATCCAGTAATTGAAGGGGGATTTGCTGCTGGCGGATATTCGCATGATGCCCAAGTTATTACTTATACTGGTCCAGATACAGATTATACCTATAAAGAAATTCTTATAGGAAGTAATGAAAATGAAATTGTAATTGCAGATGTTACAGATAAAACAAACCCCTTAGTAATTTCTACTATAAGCTACGCTAATGTAAAATATGCACATCAGGGCTGGTTTACAGAAAATTTAAAATATTTTATTTTAGGAGATGAAAAAGATGAGCAAAGTCTTGGTAATAAGACAAGATCTATTATTTTCGACTTTACCGATTTGGATAATCCTATATATCATTTTGATTACCTCGGAACTACAAATGCCATTGATCATAATGGGTACGTAAAAGATAATATTTATTATCAAGCAAACTATACCGCTGGGGTTAGAATGATAGATATCTCCGGTGTTGAAAATAAAAACTTCATAGAAGTTGGTTTTTTTGATACATATCCTGACAACAATTCGGCTGCATTTAATGGAGTTTGGAATGTATACCCTTACTTTCCTAGTGGGAATATTATTATAAGCGATATAAACAATGGGTTTTTTATAGTTAGAAAAAGTGGCACACTTGGTCTAAGTGCAGAAAAAACAGAAATAAACTTTTCAATATTTCCTAATCCGTCAACTACCCAAACAACTATTAGTACAAATAACAACAAAACAATAAAAAGTGTAAAAGTGTTTTCTATATTAGGTAAAAAACTTTTGGATGTGAAAAATATTTATAAATCTAAATACGTCTTAGAAACAAAGAACTTTCAAGGAGGTGTTTATTTGGTTCAAATAAATAATATGTTTGTTAAGAAAATTGTGTTACAATAATTTATTGTTAAAATGAAAAATTACATATTAATTTTAGGGATTATTTTCTTTTTCAGTTGCACGAAAGAAGACATAGTAACTAACCCAGAACAGGTAATTATTTTGGGCGTTTTAGATTTTACAACTACAATGGGTGGTTCTAAAAATGACGTCTATAAGTCTATTGCAAACACAACAGACGGTGGATTTGTAGTTTTAGGCTATACGCAAAGTAAAGACGGTGATATTTCTACAAAGTTAACGGAAGATTTTGATTTTTGGGTGCTTAAGTTTTCTGCAGACAACACACTTCTTTGGAGTAAAACCTTTGGGGGCTCTAAAGACGACAGAGGTGAAGATATTATTACAACTAAAGATGGTGGGTTCGCTCTTTTAGGATACAGTCAAAGTACAGATAATGATGTTACCTCAAATGCAGGCTCAAAAGACTTTTGGGTTTTAAAACTTACAAGCTCTGGAACGCTCTCTTGGCAAAAAAATTTCGGTTTTTTAGGATCAGATTACGGTACAACGCTATTAGAAACAAATGATAACGGGTATTTAATAACTGGGGTTTTAGATGTTACAGCATCTAACGGACAAGGAAATTCTCGGAGCACACAAAAGCATGCGGGTGGAAATATCTGGGCAATAAAACTGAATAATTCTGGAGATTTAGAGTGGAGTAAATACTATGGAGGCTCTTCTACAGATATCCCCTTAGGAGTTGTAAAAACAATAGATAATGGCTTTATTATTGCAGGTTCATCCGATAGTGCAGATGGAGATATTACAAATAACAAAGGGGGGTATGATTTTTGGATTCTTAAAATTGAAGCTAACGGAACAGTAGTTTGGGGGAAAAATTTTGGTGGTTCAGAAATAGATGAAGCTAGTGCAATTACACAAACAAACGATGGCAATTTTATTGTTGTTGGAGACACTAGAAGTTCAGATAAAGACGTTTCAAATAACAACGGCGCTGCAGATTTATGGATGTTAAAAATATCACAAGAAGGAATTTTAATTTGGGAAAAAACATTTGGTGGAACAAGTTTTGATGTAGGTCGTTCTATCTCTAGAACTCAAGACAATGGGTTTATTATTTCTGGAAGCTCAAGGAGTTTAGATGCAAACTTTAATAATCAAGGTCAGAATGATGCTTTAATTATTAAAGTAGATTCTGAAGGAAATATCGTTTGGCAGGAAACCGTCGGTGGTAGAGAAATAGATTTTTTATATGATGCTGTAGAACTAAATAACAAAACAGTTATTGCTGTTGGAGAAAGTAATAGTGAAGATGGAGATATTCCTGAAAACAAAGGGTTTTCAGATGGATTAATCATTCAAATAAAATGAGGAAAAAATACTGTTTATTAGTTTTAATACTCATTCTTGTAACTCGTTGTAGCGAAGAAAAAGAATGCTGTGTGCAACCACAATTTACAATAAACTTAAAGTTTACACATCATTGGAATGGATTAAAAATTACGCCACAAGATTTTAATGAATTAAAGTTTACAAACGAAAATGGAGAGCGATTAAGTATTGAGAGATTGCGGTATCTTATTTCAAATATTAGTCTCATAAATGGTAAAAACTATCATTTAATTGATGTTGGAGAAAATTCTGGAACATCCATCACCATTCCTGAACTTACAGATGAATCTTACGCACTCTCTTTTAGGTTTGGTCTTTCAGATGAAGACAATACAGACGGAACTTACCAAGATTTAAATTCTGTAAGTTTTAGTGTTCCAGGTGTGTTAGGAGGTGGATATCATTTCATGCAGTTTGATGGAAAATATATAGACAACAACAATGAAGCAACTGGTTTTAACTACCACACGATTAAAGGGGTAGATACAACAGATCCTGATAATTTAAAATTTGAGGACACTTCATTTGAAGTAAATTTAGGAACAGTAGTAGTTGCAAATACCACTGAAATTGAGATTAAAATGAACCTTGCAGAATGGTTTAAAAATCCGAATACATGGAACTTAAATGAGTTAAATACCGTTTTAATGCCAAATTTTGAAGCTCAAAAAATGATGCGTGCAAATGGAGACTCCGTTTTTAGTTTGGGTGAAGTAAATTAATAACATATTTTCATTAAGATTTGAATGGTTTAAGAACTTGTAATGACAGAGAGAAACACATGAAAAAACCGTATATATATTTCTTTGCATTTTTTCTTTTGACGTCTTGTTCGTCTAAAGAAGAAGAAATCTATACACCGGTTCCATATAACTTAGAAATACCCGCACTATTTGCAGACAAATTAATTGCACCTATAATTCCTGCAGACAATTTATTAACCGAAGAAGGAGTGGTACTGGGTAAAAAACTTTTTTTTGATAAAAAGTTATCAGGAGATAACACGCAAGCTTGCAGCTCTTGCCACAATCCTAAAAAAGCATTTACAGACCAACAACAATTTAGTGCAGGGGTACAAGGAGAATTTGGGACAAGAAATGCAATGCCTTTATTTAATTTAGCTTGGAATTTTGATGCACGTTTTGCATGGGACGGAAAAGAGTTTGGATTAGAGAAACAAGCTTTAGAACCTGTTTCAAATCCGATAGAGATGCATGCAAACTGGAATCTAGTAGTACAAAAACTCCAAGAAAGTACAGAATATCCAACATTATTTTTACGGGCCTTTGGTACTTCAAAAATAGATGCCAAATTAGTTACAAAAGCAATTGCACAATTTGAAAGAACTCTTATTTCTGGGGATTCTAAATTTGATAAATACCTGCTTGGAGAAATAAGTTTAACGCAAGAGGAAGAAAACGGATTCAATGTTTTTATGGGTGAAGCAAAAGGAGATTGTTTTCATTGTCATGGTAGCAATAACAATCCTCTTTGGACAGATAACGCATTTCATAATAACGGTTTAGATACTACTTTTCAAGATTTAGGATTCGGTGCGGTAACAGGAGACCCTAATGATAACGGTAAATTTAAATCGCCATCTATTCGTAATTTAGCTTTTACAGCACCTTATATGCATGATGGCAGGTTTGCAACGTTAGAGGAGGTTATCAATCATTATTCTGAAGGCCTTCAAAAGTCTTCAACGATAGATCCTTTAATGAAGAAGGTAAATGAAGGTGGTGTAAACTTATCGCAAAAAGATAAAAACGATTTAAAAGCATTCCTGCTATCGCTCACCGATAGAAAATTTATAAATAACCCGAACTTTCAGGAGTAATCAATAAAAGCAATCGAATTATTGGGTTTCATGATGAAATATCTTCGCTTTTCTTCTACTTATATTGTATATTTGCAGTCAATTTAGATTTAATCTATTTAAGAATATGATAAAAGTTTCAGACACAGCGAAGAAGAAAGTCGTAGAGTTAATGACTGACGATGGCTTTGACGCATTAACCGATTTTGTAAGAGTTGGTGTGAAAAGTGGTGGTTGTTCAGGTTTGTCTTACGATTTAACTTTTGACAATAAAAAAGAAGAAAACGACAAAGTTTTTGAAGAAAATAATGTAAAAATTATTGTTGACAAAAAAAGTTTTTTATATTTAGTAGGAACAACTTTAGAATACTCGGGGGGTTTAAATGGAAAAGGATTTGTTTTTAACAATCCCAATGCAAATAGAACCTGTGGATGTGGTGAAAGTTTTTCATTATAAAAAAAATTAAAAAGAGATGTCAAAATATACCGAAGACGATTTAGAACAAGAATTAAAAACCCAAGAATATAAATACGGTTTTTATACAGATATAGAAAGTGAAACCTTTGCAAAAGGGTTAAATGAAGATGTGGTTATTGCAATCTCTAAAAAGAAAAACGAACCTCAGTGGATGACTGATTGGCGTTTAGAAGCATACAGAGTTTGGAAAAAAATGGAAGAACCTGAATGGGCAAATGTCCATTACACAAAACCAAAATTTCAAGATATTGCGTATTATTCTGCACCAAAAGAAAAGCCAAAATTAAATTCTTTAGATGAAGTAGACCCAGAATTATTGGATACTTTTAAGCGTTTAGGAATTTCTTTAGATGAACAAAAAAAATTAGCAAATGTAGCAGTAGATATTGTAATGGATTCTGTTTCTGTTGCAACCACCTTCAAGAAAACATTAGGTGAAAAAGGTATTATTTTTATGCCTATTTCTGAAGCAATTCAAGAACACCCAGAATTAGTTAGAAAATATTTAGGAACTGTTGTTCCAACTACAGACAACTTTTATGCAGCATTAAATTCGGCAGTTTTTTCTGACGGATCTTTCTGTTACATTCCAAAAGGAGTTCGTTGCCCAATGGAATTATCCACGTACTTTAGAATTAACGAAGGAGGAACGGGTCAATTTGAAAGAACACTAGTTGTTGCAGATAAAGGATCTTATGTTTCATATTTAGAAGGTTGTACAGCACCAAGTAGAGATGAAAATCAATTGCATGCTGCAGTTGTAGAATTAATTGCTTTAGATGATTCTGAAATAAAATACTCTACAGTTCAAAACTGGTATCCTGGAAACAAAGAAGGAAAAGGTGGTGTTTACAATTTTGTAACTAAAAGAGCTATTTGCGAAACCAATGCAAAAGTTTCTTGGACTCAAGTAGAAACAGGTTCTGCGGTAACTTGGAAATATCCTTCTTGTATTTTAAAAGGAAACAATTCTGTAGGTGAATTTTACTCTATCGCAGTAACGAACAACCATCAGCAAGCAGATACAGGAACAAAAATGATTCACTTGGGTAAAAACACCAAGTCTACGATTATTTCTAAAGGTATTTCTGCAGGAAAATCTCAAAACTCCTATAGAGGGTTAGTTCAGATAAGTTCTAGAGCAGAAAATGCTCGTAACTTCTCTCAATGTGATTCTTTATTGATGGGGAATGATTGTGGCGCACATACGTTTCCTTATATCGAAGTAAAAAACAAATCTGCACAAATAGAGCACGAAGCAACTACAAGTAAAATTGGTGAAGAACAATTATTTTACTGTAACCAACGTGGTATTGATACTGAAAAAGCAATTGCATTAATTGTAAACGGATTTAGTAAAGAGGTTTTAAATAAATTACCAATGGAATTTGCTGTAGAAGCTCAAAAATTATTGGAAATTAGTTTAGAAGGTAGTGTAGGATAAAATAAAATAATATTAAACTGCTCATAGCAATAAGCGAAAAGCAAATAGCCAAATTACAATGTTAAAAATAGAAAATTTACAAGCAAGCATCGATGATAAATCAATCTTAAAAGGATTAAATTTAGAAGTAAAAGCTGGTGAAGTACATGCAATTATGGGTCCTAATGGTGCTGGAAAAAGTACGTTGGCTAATATTATTGCTGGTAAAGATGATTATGAGATAACAGAAGGAACTATTGAATTAAATAGGGAAGATATTAGTGAACTTGCTCCTGAAGAAAGAGCCCACAATGGTGTGTTTTTATCTTTTCAATATCCTGTAGAAATTCCTGGAGTTTCTGTAACTAACTTTATAAAAACTGCTATTAACGAAACACGTAAAGCAAAAGGTTTAGAAGACATGCCTGCAAAAGACATGTTAAAAATGATTCGTGAAAAATCTGAATTATTGGAAATAGATCGTAAATTTTTATCTCGTTCTTTAAACGAAGGTTTTTCTGGAGGAGAGAAGAAACGTAACGAAATTTTTCAAATGGCAATGTTAGAACCTAAATTAGCCATTTTAGATGAAACAGATTCTGGTTTAGATATTGATGCTTTGCGTATTGTTGCAAACGGTGTTAACAAACTAAAATCTAAAGACAATGCTGTAATTGTTATTACGCACTACCAGCGTTTGTTAGATTATATTGTTCCAGACTTTGTACATGTTTTACATAATGGTAAAATAGTAAAATCTGGAGATGCTTCTTTGGCTATAGAGCTAGAGGCAAAAGGATATGATTGGATTAAGCAAGAACTAGTGTAAAATTAGTTTTTAGTAGAAGTATACAGAAATGGGTGCCAACACTAAAAACTGAAAACTGAAATTATGGAATTAACCGATAAATTATTATCATCATACGTAGCGTTTGAAAATCGTGTAGATACAAGTTCTGATATACACGAAATTCGCTCAAAAGCCTTTCAAAATTTTGAAAATTTAGGCTTCCCTACTAAAAAGTTAGAAGCTTGGAAATACACTTCTTTAAACTCCGTTTTAAAGCAGGATTATAGTTTGTTCCCGAACAAAGAAAATGCAATTCAATTAGCAGATGTACAAAAGTATTTTATACATGATATAGACACATATAAACTTGTTTTTATAGATGGAAAATACAGTTCTTTCCTATCGGAAAGCACACATGATACTTTTGATGTTTGCTTAATGTCTGCTGCATTAACCAAACCAAAATACAAAGCTGTTATTGAAAATTACTTCAATAAAATAGCTAAAAAAGACAATTTAACCTCTTTAAATACAGCTTTTGCGAATGAAGGTGCTTACATCTATATTCCTAGAAATGTAGAGGTAGAAAAACCGATTCAAATTCTCAACTTTACCACGGGATCTGAAGCAGCAACCATGTTGCAACCAAGAAACTTAATTGTTGTTGAGCAAAATGCACACGTTCAAATTATAGAGCGCCATCAAAGTTTAACTTCAAACCCTGTTTTAACAAATGCGGTTACTGAGGTTTTTGCTGCAAAAGATGCAACTGTAGATATTTACAAGATTCAGAATGATAATACAAATGCTTCGCTGGTAGATAATTCTTACATCGAACAAAAATCAAATAGTATTGTTTCTGTGCACACTTTTTCATTTGGTGGAAATATCACAAGAAACAATTTAAACTTTTATCAAAAAGGAGAACACATCGATTCTATCTTAAAAGGAATTACAATTCTTGAAGGAAAACAACATGTAGATCACCACACTTTAGTGCATCATATAGAACCAAATTGTGAAAGCCACCAAGATTATAAAGGAATTTATAATGAGCGTTCTACAGGTGTTTTTAACGGTAAAGTAGTTGTAGATAAAGAAGCACAAAAAACAAATGCTTATCAAAAAAGCAACAATGTTTTATTAAGTGATAAGGCTACTATAAATGCAAAACCTCAACTAGAAATTTTTGCAGATGATGTAAAATGTTCTCACGGTTGTACTATTGGCCAATTAGATGATGATGCGTTATTTTATATGCAACAGCGAGGAATTCCAGAGAAAGAAGGTAAAGCATTGTTAATGTTTGCTTTTGCAAATACTGTTTTAGAGAGTGTAAAAATACCGGAGGTAAAACAGCGTATTGCTAAGATAATTGCAAATAAATTAAATGTAAAAATCGGTTTCGATTTATAAGCAACTAAGTTGCATTTTGTATAAAGTAAAAACCACGCAATTTGCGTGGTTTTTTTATAACTTAATTTCAATCTATAGACTCCAAAACCCCTTTCAAAAATATATTTTCTTCAAACCAAGACAGCCCAAAACGAACAATAACCAAATCTTCATCTGGCAAGACGTATACCCTTTGCCCTTGATAGCCGTCTGCAAAATACATATTTTTAGGAACATCTTTAAATTGCTTTTCTACATTTAACCAAAAATGCGCACCATAGGTTCCGTTTGAAGTTGGCGATGGTGTTGTTATATAGTCTACCCATTTTTTAGTAAATAGTTCTTCTCCGTTCCAGTTTCCGTTGTGCAAGTATAGGAGTCCGAATTTTGCCCAATCTCTGGCGGTTGCCCATGCATAAGAAGAAGCAACATAATTTCCTGCCAAATCACTTTCAACCACCATAGAATTCATTCCAATTTTATCAATGAGGTTTGTATACCAAAAATCTAAATATTCTTGATGCGTTTTAAATTGACCCCTTAAAATTCCTGACAATAAATTAGAAGTACCAGAAGAGTAATTCCAAGAAGCGTTTGTTTTATATTGTAACGGTTTTTCTGCTTGCATCATAGTCATGTCTCTTTCTAAAAACAACATTTTTGTAGCATCAGAAATTTCATCATAATTTTCATCCCATTCTAAACCAGAATTCATTTGTAATAAATTATTGATGGTAATGTTTTTACGAG
>Ga0209533_1001531_pt1 | contig 21589 bp, 7 predicted proteins | sample COG_04_FD_184748 | JGI IMG/M metagenome (GOLD analysis project Ga0209533, IMG submission 184748) | Pelagic Microbial community sample from North Sea - COGITO 998_met_04 (SPAdes) (version 2) | ecosystem: Environmental > Aquatic > Marine > Neritic zone/Coastal water | place: Helgoland, sampling...
TTTATCGGTACCAACCGTTTCAATAATTTCAGTTTGTGTAACGCCGGTACCAAATGTAATGGGTTCAGGTTCTGGTTCGGGTTCAGGTTCCGCCTCCGGTTCAGGTTCTGGTTCCGGCTCTGGTTCGGGTTCGTTGCTTGTGAATGATGCGGTCGCCGGATTAATATAAACAGTAGCAAGAAGATTATTCCACCCAGTTAAATCATTGGTTTGTTTATCTTCAAAAGGAATAATAACATTTCTTGTGGTATTATGTTGATTATCGCGCACAATTAACCAATCTGTATCCCCTCCTTTGTCTTCAAACGCGCCGGCAGGAATATAACCAACAATCAAAACAGTATGTCCTAGCGCACTGCCAAGATTGTCATTAATTGTTTCAGTATATGTTTCGCCGGTGGTCTCATTTGTAGCAGCAAATGGTCCAAATTTATAAAATGCCCCTTCTTTGTGAGGTTCACCGCCTTCAACGTTAACAGTTCCATGTTCAGGAACAGTTGAAATATTCCAACCTTTATAACATGCCATAACTGGACGGTTGTTATCTATTTCGTGTTTAATAGTATTAAACATAATATCTTTATCAAAAGCAATGCCCTGAGTATGACCATTTGCTTTCCAGTATTCTGGGAAAACCGCAGACCCTCCTGTAAAAGATGGTGTATTACCCTTATTGTGTGCCATACCCACTAGATTAGTCCACCCAATTTCTGTATAAAAATTATTTAATCCAGTATAAATATTCGATATGGTACTACCAACCGGACTGTTCGCTCCCGCACCATTTATCCCTAGATTATTAGTATCCATATACCAACCGAAATCCTTAACAGTACCTTGAATAATAGATGCGCTTCTATATGTAGGACCATCCAATAAATAGTCAGCCCACCCGTGTTTACTATCCCAAGCAAATGCGCTTGCTTGTGTAGAGATTGGATTTTCTTGTCCAGCAATAATATTATCATTAACATATGCTGGTGTGTTTAACATATTAGAATCAAGAAGATAACCAAGATGATTTGCTGCGGAGGTAGGTGAACACCACGCACTAAATTGACTTTCATATCCTGCCATAACCGCTCCATACTGTGAAGGTTGCATCCAGTTAGGAACATAACCGGCAACAAAGTTATATGAATTTTCTCTTTCAGGTTCGGGTTCAGGTTCTGGTTCTGGCTCAGGTTCTGGTTCGGGTTCTGGTTCAGGTTGAGGTCCGCTGCCAGGCGCGCCACTAACAATTTCAAAGCCAGTACTTTGTGCGTTTTCATTTGAAACACTATTTATTTGTGAAATAGTAAAAATAGAATCAGCAAAATAACCTAATACACCTGAATTTCCAGAGGACTCTGAATTAATAGATTTGGTCGCTTGTGGTCCGGCTAATTGAATAATATTATTAGCTGAGTTGAACGTCAATTCAGTCCAATTATTTGCGTCGCTTTCGCCAGCAGTTACTCTTGCGCCACTAACATAATGATCAACATTTGTTGGAATACCCGTATCATAATAATTATATGCCGAATCTTTTGACATGTTCATGTTAGCACTCCACGATGGAAAACTACCGGATGATAAATTTATAGTTATATTTAATCCAGCTAATGACATATTTTCTGTTTTGTATTTTAATACAGTGAGCGTTGTATCCGAAGTAGAATAAATTGGGTTTGATTGAAAGGTAGGAGGTGCGGGCGCTGTCATTGAAGTTATCAAACTACCACTCGGTACAATCGTTGTCTCAGTCCAAATATTAATTTTGGCTGCCATTAATAATTAATATTAAGATAATAAAATAACCAGAATTATTATCCTAAAAAACAAATGATTATACGGATTTTCCTAGTATAATATCAAACCCACTACTTTCTGCCTTTTCATTTGATACACTGTTTATTTTGCTAATAGTAAATATAGAATTTTTAAAATATCCCAAAACACCAGTGGAAGCATTCTTATCTGTATTTATAGCCCTACAAGAACGTGGTCCGGCTAACTGAATACAATTCGTTGGTTCATAAAAAGTTAATTCAGTCCAGTTGTTTTCATTATTTTCATTATTAGTTAATACACGTGATTCGCTAATAAAATGATCAACATTTGTGGGAATCCCACTATCGTAATAATTATAATGGATGTCCTTTGACATATTTATATTTTTATTCCATGATGGAAAATCGCCAGAAGTTAAATCGATTGTAATATTTAAACCAGCAATAGACATATTTTCAGTTTTATATTTTAATACAGTAAATATATTATCCTCTGTTGACATTACAGGTGTTTTTTTAAAATGTGGTGGAGGGCCATTTGTATAACTAACTATTAGATTGCCTGCGTTTACTATCAACTCTTCTGTCCAAATATTTACTTTTGAAGTCATTATAATATGTAAATAAAAATATTTATTATTTATTTTCAATAAATATTTTTTAATAACTAACGATTGAATTATTTATATGTTGAAAATACTTTAAAACTTAAAGTGGAAACGATGGGTCTCCAACTAGATAAGATGCCAAATATACTAAATCGGCAATATCTGCTTGTCCGTCATTATTACAATCCGCTGCTATTGTGAATGTGCTATCATTATTGGCTAGATTTACATAATACGTATCGCCTGCTAAATAACTTGCCATGAATACAAGATCTGCTATATCTACTGAACCATCATTATTTGTATCACCTCTTAGTCTTGATATAACAACTCCTTCGGGTTCGGGTTCGGGTTCTGGTTCGGGTTCTGGTTCTGGCTCGGGTTCTGGTTCTGGTTCTGGTTCGGGTTCTGGTTCTGGTTCAGGTTCTGGTTCAGGTTCAGGTTCAGGTTCAGGTTCTGGCTCTGGTTCGGGTTCTGGTTCGGGTTCTGGTTCTGGCTCGGGTTCTGGTTCTGGTTCTGGTTCTGGTTCTGGTTCTGGTTCAGGTTCTGGTTCAGGTTGAGTCTCAGGTTCGGGTTCTGGTTCTGGTTCAGGTTCAGGTTCAGGTTCTGGTTCAGGTTCAGGTTCTGGTTCTGGTTCTGGTTCAGGTTCTGGTTCCGGTTCTGGTTCAGGTTCCGGTTCAGCCTCGGGTTCTGGTTCTGGTTCAGGTTCAGGTTCTGGCTCTGGTTCTGGTTCAGGTTCTGGTTCTGGTTCTGGTTCAGGTTCTGGTTCTGGTTCTGGTTCTGGTTCTGGTTCAGGTTCAGGTTCAGCTTCTGGTTCAGGTTCTGGTTCTGGTTCTGGTTCTGGTTCTGGCTCTGGTTCAGGTTCAGGTTCAGGTTCAGGTTCTGGTTCTGGTTGTGGTTCTGGTTCAGGTTCAGGTTCTGGTTCGGGTTCAGGTTCAGGTTCTGGTTCAGGTTCAGGTTCTGGTTCTGGTTGTGGTTCTGGTTCAGGTTCAGGTTCTGGTTCGGGTTCCGGTTCTGGTTGTGGTTCTGGTTCAGGTTCCGGTTCTGGTTGTGGTTCTGGTTCAGGTTCCGGTTCTGGTTGTGGTTCTTGTGATAATGAACCCTCAATCTTATAGAACAGTGGGTCTAGGTTGCTTAATCCTTCTACATAATTGAGTGAATAAATGAGAATCTTGTATGTAGTACCGGTATTTATACCATCATTCATTCCTCCGCCGAATCTTTCACCATACGGTAATATATCACTCCCCTTATCATTAATATCAAGCTCGTTTTGATACATTATACTACCTGAATTAGTTTGAATTTGAAGAACAATCTTGTGTGTGCCTACATATTCACTTAATGTTAATACAGAGAACTCTTTTTCTGGTGGAATTGTGAACATAACATAATCATATGCGTCCAACGTATTGTTTGATGTATCTCTTGGTTCTAACAAATGATTTTCTATTACAAGCCCTTCGTCTATAATATTAATTAATCTTGGAGGGTCTAATACATCTGGATAATCAGGTAATTCCGGCTCAGGTTCAGGTTCGGGTTCTGGTTGAGGTTCAGGTTCAGGTTCAGGTTCTGGTTCAGGTTCTGGTTCTGGTTCTGGTTCCGGTTGTGGTTCAGGTTCAGGTTCAGGCTCTGGTTGAGGTTCTGGTTCTGGTTCTGGTTCTGGTTCTGGTTCCGGTTCTGGTTGTGGTTCAGGTTCCGGTTCTGGTTCAGGTTCCGGTTCAGGTTCAGGTTCTGGTTCAGGTTCAGGTTCAGGTTCCGGTTCAGGTTCAGGTTCTGGTTCAGGTTCTGGTTCCGGTTCTGGTTCAGGCTCGGGTTCTGGTTCTGGTTCAGGTTCTGGTTCAGGTTCAGGTTCAGGTTCAGGTTCTGGTTCAGGTTCGGGTTCTGGTTCAGCTTCTGGTTCTGGTTCTGGTTCCGGTTCAGGTTCTGGTTCTGGTTCAGGTTCTGGTTCTGGTTCAGGTTCTGGTTCAGGTTCAGGTTGTGGTTCGGGTTCTGGTTCTGGTTCAGGTTCAGGTTGTGGCTCTGGTTCTGGTTCAGGTTCAGGTTCTGGTTCAGGTTCTGGTTCAGGTTCTGGTTCTGGTTGTGGTTCTGGTTCAGGTTCTGGTTCAGGTTCTGGTTCAGGTTCAGGTTCTGGTTCTGGTTCAGGTTCTGGTTCTGGTTCAGGTTCTGGTTCAGGTTCAGGTTCTGGTTGTGGTTCTGGTTCGGGCTGTGGTTCAGGTTCAGGTTCAGGCTCTGGTTGAGGTTCTGGTTCTGGTTCTGGTTCTGGTTCTGGTTCCGGTTCTGGTTGTGGTTCGGGTTCCGGCTCAGGTTCGGGTTGTGGTTCTGGTTCTGGTTCTGGTTCTGGTTCTGGTTCAATGTCTAATACGCCGGTAATATTGTAGAACAATTCACTATAAAAGTTAGGGTCTTGTCCAAATGTGGTAGTAAAATCGTATGCCCATAATATCATAGTATATTCATTACCACTTGTGTCAAAACTACTAGAACCTCCGCTACCTCCACCGAAACGAACACCTTCTAATATATTTGTACCTTCTTTTGAATTGTCAATTACAGTTTCAAAGAAATCGTCGCCATTCTTCTTAATACTAATACCAGTTGTGTGTGTACCAATATAACTATTTAATATCAATGTATTGAACTCTTTTCCAATTGGTATAGAAAACTTAATATAATCATAACTATCTTGTGTAGAAAACGTATTTCCATTAATTACAGTTATTGTAGCATCTTTTGCCTTCAACAAGTGATTTTCAATAACGATTTGTCCGCCTGTTAATAATAATTCTCTTGCTTCCGTTTCAATGTTTGGATAATCGGCAAGTTCGGGTTCAGGTTCCGGTTCAGGTTCTGGTTCTGGTTCTGGTTCTGGTTCCGGTTCTGGTTCGGGTTCTGGCTGTGGCTCTGGCTCTGGTTCTGGTTCCGGTTCTGGTTCGGGTTCAGGTTCAGGTTCAGGTTCTGGTTCTGGTTCGGGCTGTGGCTCTGGCTCTGGTTCAGGTTCTGGTTCAGGTTCGGGTTCTGGTTCTGGTTCAGGCTCTGGCTCTGGCTCAGGTTCAGGTTCAGGTTCAGGTTCAGGTTCTGGTTCAGGTTCGGGTTCAGGTTCAGGTTCTGGTTGTGGTTCAGGTTCGGGTTCTGGTTCAGGTTCTGGTTCTGGTTCTGGTTGTGGTTCTGGTTCTGGTTCTGGTTCTGGTTGTGGTTCAGGTTCGGGCTCTGGTTCAGGTTCTGGTTCTGGTTCTGGTTGTGGTTCTGGTTCTGGTTCTGGTTCTGGTTGTGGTTCAGGTTCTGGTTCTGGTTCTGGTTCAGGTTCTGGTTCTGGTTCTGGTTCTGGTTCTGGCTCGGGTTCTGGCTCTGGTTCAGGTTCAGGTTCTGGTTCTGGTTCTGGTTCAGGTTCAGGTTCAGGTTCAGGTTCCGGTTGTGGTTCAGGTTCAGGTTCAGGTTCAGGTTCAGGTTCCGGTTCTGGTTGTGGTTCAGGTTCAGGTTCTGGTTCCGGCTGTGGTTCAGGTTCCGGTTCAGGTTCAGGCTGTGGTTCAATATCTAATAGACCTGTAATGTTGTAGAATAATTCACTATGATAACTTGGATTACCTTGATCTTGAACGTAATCGTATGGATAGAATAAAATAGTATATTCATTACCATTCGAATCATTACTACTAGAACCTCCGCTGCCTCCGCCGAAACGTATATTTTCTAATATATCTTGTCCTTCTTTATTCTTATCAAACACTGTTTCAAATAAATCAAAACCATTCTTCTTTATACTCATTGCTGTACTATGAGAACCTAAATATGTATTTAATATTAAAGTATTGAATTCTTTGCCAATAGGTATGGTAAATTTAACATAATCTTGTGTATCTGGAATACTATATCCTAGACCAGTATTAACAGCATCCTTCGATTTCAACAAGTGATTTTCAATCAATATTTGGCCACCGGTTAATAATAATTCTCTAGCATCTCCTATAACATTAGGATAATCTGAAAGTTCTGGTTCAGGTTCTGGTTCAGGTTCGGGTTCGGGTTCAGGTTGAGGTTCTGGTTCTGGTTCAGGTTCAGGCTGAGGTTCAGGTTCTGGTTCAGGTTCAGGTTCAGGTTCTGGTTCAGGTTCTGGTTCAGATTCGGGTTCGGGTTCAGGCTGAGGTTCTGGTTCTGGCTCTGGTTCCGGTTCTGGTTCAGGTTCTGGCTCTGGTTCTGGTTCTGGTTCTGGTTGAGGCTCGGGTTCCGGTTCAGGTTCTGGTTCAGGTTCAGGTTCTGGTTCTGGCTCAGGTTCTGGTTGAGGTTCAGGTTCTGGCTCTGGTTCTGGTTCTGGTTCTGGTTGAGGCTCGGGTTCCGGTTCAGGTTCAGGTTCAGGCTCTGGTTCTGGTTGAGGCTCTGGTTCCGGTTCAGGTTCAGGTTCTGGTTCAGGTTCAGGTTCTGGCTCTGGTTCTGGTTGAGGTTCAGGTTCTGGCTCGGGTTCTGGTTGAGGCTCAGGTTCTGGTTCTGGTTCAGGTTCTGGTTCAGGCTCCGGTTCTGGCTCTGGCTCAGGTTCCGGTTCAGGTTCAGGTTCTGGTTCTGGCTCTGGTTCTGGTTCAGGTTCAGGTTCTGGCTCTGGCTCTGGCTCTGGTTCCGGTTCAGGTTCAGGTTCAGGTTCTGGCTCAGGTTGCGGTTCAGGTTCAGGTTCTGGCTCAGGTTCCGGTTCAGCTTCTGGCTCAGGCTCTGGTTCTGGTTCTGGCTCTGGTTCTGGTTCGGGTTCCGGTTCTGGCTCTGGTTCTGGTTCGGGTTCCGGTTCAGGCTCTGGTTCTGGTTCTGGTTCAGGTTCTGGTTCCGGTTCAGGAGCAGCAATTCTACCTAATGATAATGTTGTTATTCTTTGTTCTGCGTCATATGTATTCGCAGGTACAGAAACACCATTATTATATGTAGCCAGTTCAATTACATTTTCTCCTTCAATCAATCTATAAGAAAAATTACTAGAACTTTCACCACGAGCAGTAATAACATAATTCAAGTATTGTAAATTACTATTATTACTATCAATGAAGTTAAAATAATTTTCACCTCCATAGACATTATTACCAGATAAACATACAACAAATGTGTTTTGATAACTTGTACCACTATAATCATTGATTGTAGTAGGTACAGTATAACTAGTATCAAATAAGTCATTATCCTTGTGTATGAATGCCGAAATAGTATTTGTTTCCGTTAATAGTTTTGCTTCCTCGCTTAAAATAACATTATTTGAGGAATCAAAGTATGTACTACTCATATTATATACAAACACAATTTATATATAAAATAATATTAACGAAAAAATATTATTTACCACAACTTGAACATCCTTTTTTTGCACCTGCTACATTAGAAAAAATATTATTTGATATTTTTGTATTAGAGTTAAATGCGATTGGCATTTTATTTTTGCTAATGTTTTCGGATTGATTTGGTTCCCTTGATAATATTTTTTTTGAACTAAATAATAGTTTCATATAAATACTATAAACAAATAAATTTACGGATTTATACATCTTTTATTTAAAATATTCCCTTTTTTTTTGAGCAAATATCTCTCATAATGGTTATGTTTAATATCAACACCACTGCCAGAAGATTGTGTCGCTCCTGGTCTTAATCTTGTAATGGTTGTTTTTGTACTATTACCTCTTGAAGGAACATTGTTAAAAACGAGTTTACTGGCTACAATCCGGTCGCTCGCATTATGCCATGGTTTGCAATTATTAGAATCAAGTAAATACCCCTTTTCAACTTTTTTAAATTCGTTTTGTAAAGAAGATGGTAAATGATTTTCCTTGTTTACTTTTTTTAATGTAAAATGATTAAAAACATTTCTGTTAAAATTCGTACATGAATTACATTTTAATGGCGCTGGTGGTTTTGGGTGAAGTGGTGCACATTGATAGTATTTTGAAAATCTGCCAAATATAAATAAATTTGGCGAATCATCGCACGAATGTCCTACATTTGAAAAACGGTTAATATTATAACTCATATATACTATATTTATAAAAAATTGAAAAAACCAAGATTTAATAACACTGGCAACAAAACAATGACACAACACACGTGTGAATATTGCAATAAAACATATTTAAGAAATGCATTCTTTAAGAAACACATAATTCTATGTGAATTAATAAAAAAGACACCACGAGAGCGCGAATTAGAACTAAACGAAGACCTTCCTACATACAAAGAGTTATATTTAATGGTTCAAGAATTAGGGCTTAACTATGTAGAACTTTCAAAAAAAAATGATATACTTGTAAAAGAACTAGTCAAAGTAAAAAACTTATGTTATAAAAATACTTCAAATAAAAAGGAGAATCTGGCTGACAAAAATGAGAATGACAAAAATGAGAATGACAAAAATCAAATAATCAATTTGCAGGATTGGTTAAATGGAGTTCAAATATCAGATACACAATTTGAAGAATTTGTAAAAAATAGTTGTTTTTTAGAAGGTATATTAGGTATATTTTTATATCAATATGAACAAGATAAAGATAACACCCCAATAAAAATAAAACCCAGTAAAGAATATACGATATATGTAGTAATAGATAGTAAATGGAAAGAGCTAACAAAAAATATATTAAACGATATAATAAAAAAAATTCAACAAAAATTAATACGTAATCTTTCAAATTGGCAATCCAAACATGCGGCAAATATATTAAATAATAAAGATTTATCAAATAATTATACAAAATATTTGGAATTAATAATGATGCCACAAGGAACCGAAAAATTGAATTCGGTTGAATTTTTCCATAAATTCCGAAATAAATTATTTGATAAATTAAAAAATTTAGAATAATATATTTTTATATATTAATATGCAATCATCTGTAAAAGGCTTTGCCGTGGGTAATGTATACGCTTCTCAAAATGGTATTCCTAATGTAAATACCCAATATAAAGCATCTATACTTGAACCTTCAAAAATTAATATGATAGTAGATAATTTGTTAAACGGCGAAAAAAACAAATATGTAATAATACGTTCGATGAATGACAAGGATTTATTTAGATTAAAGATGAATCAAATCGATGCTTTACATAAAAATAACATGGAGAATCGCTTACAACATATTTTTAATCAACCTTTACCGGTAGAAAGACAAGCATTGGTTAACTTGCCGAATGTACCAGTTAGATTAAGAATAAATATGGTTCAGCCAAATAAAAAATCTGTAAAAAGGTCAAAGCGCTCGCCTAAAAAAAATTCAAAAAAAAGAAAACAAAAGAATACAAGTGTTTCAAATAAAAAATCAAGCAAAACATCTAGTAAAAAGGCGAGAAAATCTTCAAGAAAAACAACTTCGCGTAAAAATACATCATTGGGAAAAACTATTTATTAATGGGTTTCATGTTGATTAGTTGTACGTAGTCTTCATACGTTGCTGGTGCAGAAATAATTTTTTGCTTGTTTATTTTTTCAATACATTTTAATAACATAAACTCGGTTTCACTATAACTTCTAATACGATTATTGTTCGTGTTATTTTTTTTATGGTTGTTTTTGTTTTGGTATTGTTTAGAAGTATATAGTAATCCGTTTTTACAGATATCATCGTATATGACCTCTACGCGAATATGTGGTAAAAAAACAAGTTTTTTGAAAAATAGAATCATATTATGTATATCACTTTTGTCATTGTTCTCAAAAGTTATATCATAAATACAAATATGATGCCATTTATTATTGAAAAAATCACTTTCGTTGAAAAAACAAAACTCGCTAATTTTATATTTTTCAAGCAATGATTCAACACATGACTTATATGACGATTCGTTATTAACAACACCAAGTTTGAAGACAATCTCAACATGAAATCCCATTAATTATAGAAGAGATATAAAAATATACAAATTAAAATATCCATTTAGATAATATTTCATTATTTTACTCGCATATTATATTAAGTATGTCTTGGAGAAAAGTAGGCGGAATTCAACGAAGTAATACAAATTCTTATATTGGGACTCAAAGTTATCAAGCTCCAACAACACCAGACCAATTTGTATTATCAACAGACGTAAGTTATTTGCCAGTGAATACAGGATTATTTGATTATTCATTTAATAGTTATGGTCTCGTAGCATATTATGATTTTGATAATTCAAGTAATACGCCATTGTTGAACAAGACAAACAATTTAAATATGGGTGTTCAAGATATTATTAATACTGACCTAGAAATATCGATTAGCCCTAGTAATATAAATTATTACACTGAAAATGATTTACAAAATACTACATTATACAAAAATAATGATGAAAATGGTGAAACAATAATCGATTTATCAAATACACCCATGATTGAATTTATAGCGGGGGGTGCGTCGCCAATCATAAGTAAAGAAGTGTTGGATTTAAGAAAAGGTTCTTCTGAATATCATACTTACCAGGACGACCATTGGTACGCGTTAACAGTAAATCTATGGATATTTGTAGATAAAGACGAGAATAATAATACTAATACCCCCTTTATGATTTTCGGGTTAGACAGTTCGTCAAATATGACGGATACAACATATACCACTGACCTAAGTAGAAATAATATGGATGAAAACATATATGTTTATTATCCTGGTTTTGAAACAACAAATCAAATGCAGTTATATTGGTCAAAAGACGTATCTAATAACAGCGTATATGGATACCAACAAATAAATGAATTTATAGATATTTCGGCAAATGATGGCGTTAATACAAATACGTTAGATGAATGGAAAATGATTACATTGGTTTTTCGAAACGATAAAGCACTCATTTATTCAAACGGAACTTTACAAAAAACAATAGATACAAGTGGTAAAATTCCAACAAACAAAAAACTCTTAATAAATGGAAAGAAAGTATATGATTCAGCCAATACAATATGGAGTGATTCGCAAAATCCGCGGGTATTAATGACAGATTATAAAGTATTTAACAAAGCACTTAATGAAAGTGAAATCAAGTACATGTATAGTTCTGGAAGACCCATAAATGATTTACAGCGTCTTTATTTTTTGAAAGATGGTAAAACTTATATGCGCACGAAACTTGTTGTAGAAGATGATGCGGAATTTACAAGTAGTGTTAATATTTATGATACTCAAAACGTATATGGGCGAACAAGCCTTTTGAATAATACATACGTTTCTGGTAATCTTGGATTAGGAATAGAAAACGCGCGTGAAAAATTAGATGTCATTGGTAATTTACGCGCATCTGGTAATTTGTATTTGGGCTATTCCGAAGATGTATCAAAAGGTATATATTTTAGCGGCACGGCTGGTGATAACACCCCCGAATTCACTCATACAACAATAGAAGAACGAAGATATAATTTTAATCAAATTGGTGGAGTTTCTGACAGTTTAACCCAAGCAAGTGAACTTTTACTTTTTAAGGGAGGAGAAATAGCAGTAAAGGAGATTGACCAATATGGAAATAAACAACACACCGATGATGATGTTCGTGCGGATAGAATACGTCTTCGTGCCGGCGCGATTGTCTTCGATACTTATCCTGAAAATACACTAGAAAGATACAATGAAAATATTCGTATGATAATTGATCAAAGTGGAAATGTCGGTATTGGTATAACTGACCCACGAGTAGCATTAGATATTAGCGGGCAAGCAATTATAAATGACGCGAGAAATAATGTATATATTACGGACCATTTATATGCGGATAAGTTGAAATTGGGTGAAGGAAATATAGCTCTTGGACAAAATATTTTCTCCGACCCAACTCAATTTTCAGGTAAGTATAATGTCGCTATTGGTTATAACGCAGCTAAAAATATGCGTGATGGAAGCAGCAATATAGCAGTAGGAAGTGGTGCTATGGAAAATAGTACGTTTGGAAATTCTAATATTGCGGTAGGTTTAAATAGTTTCAGTGATTCTTCTGGAAATTCAAATACTGCTTTTGGACATAACGCAATGCGATATGTCGATGGTAGTGGAAATATTGGTATAGGTAATAATAGTGGAACTTCTTTTGACGCAAATGGAAGTAATACACTTGGTATTACCGGTGAAAATAATATATTTATTGGTGTAAATAGTGGTAGTGTCAGCAAAGATATATCGAATGTAATTGTTTTCGGTACAAACGCAAAAGCATCTCTAAGCAATAGTTTGGTGTTCGGTGGAGAAATAGAAAGACTTGTATTTGAAAATTTATTAGATTGGGGTATTGGGTTTGATGACCCATATACAAACGCTACTGCGCGTTTACAAGTAGATGTTTCAGTTAATTCACGTGATTATGATAAAGATGATTATATAACACGTATTGCCAAATTTAGATCGTTGGCTGGTGATTTGTGTCATAATTCAATCGTTTTAATGGCACAGCAACATGTTGGTCATGACCCAACTAAAAACTTAGGAGAAAATTTCGGTACATTTATTCAAAAGGGGTATGGACAAAAAGAATATGGTGCTGCTTCAAATCAAAATGAAGCAATACTCGGTCCTTATATTGAGTTTGACCCATCCGGTTCAAGAATGGGGCTGGCAATTGGTACTGGTAATCGTGCGCAAACATATACAAATAGTAATGAACGTATTCGTATAGAACCCACCGGACAAATTGGTATTAATATAATACCAAATACAGATTATGCGTTAGATGTAAGTGGTCAAGTAAGATTTTTAAATGATTTTGATTTGAGTGAAAATATGAAGGTTGATGGAAATACTGGATTAGGTATCCGCCATCATTCACATTATAAGTTAGACGTAAGTGGAGAAGTTCACTTTGGGCACGACTTTGATTTAAGTGCTGATTTTTTAATGGACGGTAGTGCTATAATACGAAGTCAAACCGAAATTCAAGGTAGAACTGGGTTGGGTAAAGAGGCGGATTCATCATATAGATTAGATGTAAGTGGGGAAGCAAGATTCTTACACGATGTGGATATTAGTGAAAATCTAAAAATAGATAAGAATGTTGGTATTGGTAAAGACCATGGATTAAATGGTTATCAATTAGATGTTTCAGGAGACGTAAGATTCGACCGTGATTTTGATTTGAGTGGAAATATGAAAGTGGATGAAAATGTTGGTATTGGCAAAGACCACCATCCGGATTATTATCAATTGGATGTTTCTGGAAATGTAAGATTCGACCGTGATTTCGATTTGAGCGGAAACATGAAAGTGGATGAAAATGTTGGTATTGGTAAAGACCATGGATTAGATGGTTATCAACTAGATGTTTCGGGAGATGTAAGATTCGACCGTGATTTCGATTTGAGCGGAAACATGAAAGTAGATGGAAATACTGGATTAGGAATCGACCATCATACTAATTATAAGTTGGATGTAAGTGGAGAAGTACACTTTGGACACGACTTCGATTTAAGTGCGGATTTCTTAATGGATGGTAGTGCTGTAATACGGAGTCAAACCGAAATTCAGGGAAGAACTGGGTTGGGAAAACCAGCAGATAGTACTTACCGCCTGGATGTAAGCGGCGAAGCAAGATTTTTACACGACGTGGATATTAGTGAAAACGTAAAAATAGATAAAAACGTTGGTATTGGCAAAGACCATGGATTAAACGGTTATCAATTAGATGTTTCGGGACACGTAAGATTCGATAGTGATTTCGATTTGAGCGGAAATATGAAGGTGGATGGAAATACTGGATTGGGAATAGGCCATCACACAAATTATAAATTAGACGTAAGTGGAGAAGTACACTTTGGACACGACTTCGATTTAAGTGCTGATTTCTTGATGGATGGTAGTGCTGTAATACGGAGTCAAACTGAAATTCAAGGCCGAACTGGGTTGGGTAAATCACCACACGATTCACACCGTTTAGATGTTAAGGGAAATACTAGAATAACAGAAGGTCAAACAATATTAGAAAAGGATGGTTCATCTGTATCAAGTCCAACACTATTGGTTAAACCATTATCAGAAACCGGAGAAGATTCAGTAATAGAAATAAGAGGACATGGAAATACTGCTGGTCAAAATCAATCTGAAATTATATTAACAAATTTGAATAATACAACTAATAATACACATACTCTTGGTTCTGTGCGTGGAGTAGTTGAAGATACTGATAATAATACAGGGTCATTGCGTTTTGCGACTTCAACAGATGGCACAACCGTAAGTGATCGCATGACAATTGACCAAAGTGGAAATGTTGGTATTAATACAACCGACCCAAAATATAAACTCCACGTTGACGGAACAACCGGAATAAGTGGAAATACAGATATTAGTGGAATGCTTCAAGTAGACAATGATTTTACAGTAAAACATAATGGAACTACAAAATTCAAGGTTCAAAGTACAACCGGTAATACTGAAATATCAGGAAATTTAACAGTGGATGGTTCGATTAACTTTATAGGAAATAAAATTTATAATACAACCGTAGAAAATAACACAGTAATTCATGCTAGCGAACGCCTAGATATAAGTAATAATGCGGATACCACTACTGATGCCCCAGCATTGAAGGTTACCCAATATGGTGGTGCGGATGAGTTCAGTGGTGCGATTGCCATGTTTATTGATGGAGATAATGGTAATTATCTTCACATTCGCAATGACGCGAACACAGATATTAGTGGTGGAGATTTTACTATATATAACGGGTCGACAACCCAATTCAATGTGAATAATGAAAATGGATACACAACAGTAAATGGTGATTTAAGTGCAAACCAAAAATTAAAAGTAAATAACAAAACGCATTTATATAATACGCTTGATGTAAGTGGTAATGTTCACTTTGCCAAAGATTTCTCAATTGATGGTAGTGCGGTAATAACAACGCAAGCAGAAATTCAGGGAAGAACTGGGTTGGGTAAACCGGCAGATAGTACTTACCGTCTGGATGTAAGCGGGGAAGCAAGATTCTTACATGACGTGGATATTAGTGAAAACGTAAAAATAGATAAGAATGTTGGTATTGGTAAAGACCATGGATTAAACGGTTATCAATTAGATGTTTCAGGAGACGTAAGATTCGACAGTGATTTCGATTTGAGTGGAAATATGAAGGTGGATGGTAATACTGGATTGGGAATAGGCCATCACAGTAATTATAAATTAGACGTAAGTGGTGATGTACATTTCGGCAACAAATTCGATTTAAGTGGGGATTTCTTGATGGATGGCAGTGCGAAAATAAATAGTGATACACATATTGTAGGTAATACTGGTCTAGGTATAGAACCAAATAGTACACATCGATTAGATGTAAGTGGAAACAGTCATTTTCATCATAATGTTGATATAAGTAAAAGTGTCATTATTGATGAAAACCTCACGGTTGGAAAGAAAATAAATCTTGGCGGTGAACTTAGTCTTAATAAAAATTCAGTATTAAGTGATAGTTCAGTATTATCTACAGCATTAGGAAATACACCGGGCATTATTAATACATCAAATATGACATGGGGACAACTTGGTAATAAATTACAAGAATCAAATGCTGGTAATTATTTTGGTAATTCTATCGCATTAGATTCCACCGGTATGATATTGGCGGTTGGCGATGTAAGTTATAATGCAAATGGTGTAGATGGTAATTTTAACAAGGGTAGAGTAAGAATATATAAAAGAAACATTGTCAATACATATGTTGTATGGCAACAAATCGGTCAAGAGTTATCAGGAGCTGCGCGTAATGATAAATTTGGGTATTCTGTTTCTTTAAATGTAGATGGTAGTGTAATTGCTATTGGTGCGATTTATCACGATGCTAATGGTGGTACTGAGGATAACCACGGAAGTGTAAGTATATATAAATACAATGGATCTACTTGGACTCAATTAGGTCAGGATATAGACGGTGTAGGACAATTAGATGAATCTGGAACATCAATCGCATTAACACGAAATGGAAATACGGTTGTAATAGGTGCGCCACAACATGTGAATAATGGACACCAAACAGGACATGTACGAATATATGACTATGACTATACATCAAGTGAGTGGAAACAATATGGCGAGGATATTGATAGTGAAGGTAGTAATAAAGAACAACAAACGGGTTATAGTGTAGCAGTAAATGATGATGGAACAATTGTAGTTGTAGGTGAAATAGATTATCCTGGTGGCGAACCTGATAATAGAGGTCAAGGAAGAGTTCGTGTATTTGAACGAAAAAACACAGAAAGTGGATGGGATATATTAGGTACTACTGCTCTTGTTGGAGGTACCGACGAAAAATTTGGTTCATCGGTATCAACTAGCGCAAATGGTTCAATAATAGCAATAGGTGGTACTGGATTTGAAAATGGTAATAATAATACGGGACGTGTATCTACATATAAATACAACCCAGCTACAAATGATTGGGATGATATTGGTAAAATAGTAGGAACTAATGCTAGCGATGAATGTGGTTATTCTGTAAAATTAAATGCGGATGGAACAATGTTAATCATTGGTGATAAAAATTATGACACTGGAAAAGGTCGTGTCCGTGTTTACCAATATAGATTTTCTTCGTGGACGGAAATCGGTTCTTTTATAGGAGAAAACGCACAAGGATATACAGGATATTCTACTAGCATAAATAGTTTGGGAAATATAATTTCATACAGTACTCCTAATGTTTCCGGAGGAGAGGTAAAAGTACATAAATTAAATACAAAACAAGGTATCCATAATGATATAGACTATATTGGTATTGGAGTAGAAAAACCAGAAGCGTATTTGGATGTAAGTGGAAGAGTATTTTTAAGACATGATTTAGATGTAAGTCATAACGTAAAAATAGATAAGAATGTTGGTATTGGTAAAGACCATGGATTAAACGGTTATCAATTAGACGTTTCTGGAAATGTAAGATTCGACCGTGATTTTGATTTGAGTGGAGATTTCTTGATGGATGGTAGTGCTGTAATAAGAACACAGACTGAAATTCAGGGAAGAACTGGGTTAGGTAAATCACCACATGATACTTATCGCTTAGATGTAAGCGGAAATACACACTTTGGTCATGACTTCGATTTAAGTGGGGATTTCTTGATGGATGGCAGTGCTGTAATACGAACCCAGACAGAAATTCAGGGCCGTACTGGGTTGGGTAAATCGCCACACGATACCTATCGCTTAGATGTAAGTGGAAATACACACTTTGGTCATGAGTTCGATTTAAGTGGGGATTTCTTGATGGACGGCAGTGCTGTAATAAGAACCCAGACAGAAATTCAGGGAAGAACTGGATTGGGCAAATCGCCACACGATACTTATCGTTTAGATGTTTCAGGAAACACTCACTTCGGCCATGACTTCGATTTAAGTGGGGATTTCTTGATGGATGGCAGTGCTGTAATAAGAACCCAGACTGAAATTCAGGGCCGTACTGGGTTGGGTAAATCACCACACGATACTTATCGTTTAGATGTAAGTGGAAATACACACTTCGGCCATGACTTCGATTTAAGTGGAGATTTCTTGATGGATGGCAGTGCTGTAATACGAACCCAGACAGAAATTCAGGGAAGAACTGGGTTGGGCAAATCGCCACACAGTACTTATCGGTTGGATGTAAGCGGGGAAGCAAGATTTTTACATGACGTGGATATTAGTAAAAATGTAAAAATAGATAAAAATGTTGGTATTGGTAAAGACCACGGATTAGACGGTTATCAACTAGATGTTTCAGGAAATGTAAGATTCGACCGTGATTTCGATTTGAGTGGTAATATGAAGGTTGATGGAAATACTGGATTGGGAATAGACCATCACACAAATTATAAGTTGGATGTAAGCGGCAAGGTACACTTTGGACACGACTTCGATTTAAGTGCTGATTTCTTGATGGATGGTAGTGCTGTAATACGAAGTCAGACAGAAATTCAGGGAAGAACTGGGTTGGGTATATCACCGCATAGTACTTATCGATTGGATGTAAGCGGGGAAGCAAGATTTTTACATGACGTGGATATTAGTAAAAATGTAAAAATAGATGAAAATGTTGGTATTGGTAAAGACCACGGATTAGATGGTTATCAACTAGATGTTTCGGGAAATGTAAGATTCGATCGTGATTTCGATTTGAGTGGAAATATGAAGGTTGATGGAAATACTGGATTGGGAATAGACCATCACACAAATTATAAATTAGATGTTTCAGGAAACACTCACTTCGGCCATGACTTCGATTTAAGTGGGGATTTCTTGATGGACGGCAGTGCTGTAATACGAACCCAGACAGAAATTCAGGGAAGAACTGGATTGGGTAAATCGCCACACGATACTTATCGCTTAGATGTAAGTGGAAATACACACTTCGGCCATGACTTCGATTTAAGTGGGGATTTCTTGATGGACGGCAGTGCTGTAATAAGAACCCAGACTGAAATTCAGGGAAGAACTGGATTGGGCAAATCGCCACACGATACTTATCGGTTAGATGTAAGCGGAGATACACACTTTGGGCATGACTTCGATTTAAGTGGGGATTTCTTGATGGACGGCAGTGCTGTAATAAGAACCCAGACAGAAATTCAGGGAAGAACTGGGTTGGGCAAATCGCCACACGATACTTATCGCTTAGATGTAAGCGGAAATACACACTTTGGTCATGACTTCGATTTAAGTGGGGATTTCTTGATGGACGGCAGTGCTGTAATAAGAACCCAGACAGAAATTCAGGGAAGAACTGGGTTGGGTATATCGCCACACAGTACTTATCGCTTAGATGTAAGCGGAAATACACATTTCGGTCATGACTTCGATTTAAGTGGGGATTTCTTAATGGATGGTAGTGCCGTAATACGAACACAGGCCGAAATTCAGGGAAGAACTGGGTTGGGCAAATCGCCACACAGTACTTATCGGTTGGATGTAAGTGGAGAATCGAGATTCTTACATAATGTTGATATTAGTGGAAGTGTTGGTATTGGAACGATGAGTCCTAACTATAAACTCCACGTTGACGGAACAACCGGAATCAGAGGAGATACAGATATTAGTGGAATGCTTCAAGTAGATAATGATTTTACAGTAAAACATAATGGAACTACAAAATTCAAGGTTGAAAGTACAACCGGTAATACTGAAATATCAGGAAATTTAACAGTGGATGGTTCAATTAACTTTATAGGGAACAAGATTTATAATACAACCGTAGAAAATAACACAGTAATTCATGCTAGCGAACGCCTTGATATAAGTAATAATGCTGATACAGATACTGATGCGCCAGCATTGAAGGTTACCCAGACCGGCGGAGCTGGTGATTTGAGTGGCGCGATTGCCATGTTTATTGATGGAGATAATGGTAATTATCTTCACATTCGCAATGACGCGAACACAGATATTAGTGGTGGAGATTTTACTATTTTTAACGGCGCTACAACCCAATTCAAGGTGGAGAATGATACGGGATACACAACAGTAAATGGCGATTTAAGTGCAAACCATATATTAAAAGTAAATAACAAAACGCATTTATATAATACACTTGATGTAAGTGGCGATGTTCACTTTGCCAAAGATTTCTCAATGGATGGTAGTGCGGTAATAACAACGCAAGCAGAAATTCAGGGAAGAACTGGGTTGGGAAAATCGCCACACAGTACTTATCGCTTAGATGTAAGCGGAAACACACATTTCGGCCATGACTTCGATTTAAGTGGGGATTTCTTAATGGATGGCAGTGCTGTAATAACAACACAAGCAGAAATTCAGGGCCGAACTGGGTTGGGTAAATCACCACATAGTAGTTATCGTTTAGATGTAAGTGGAGATGTACACGTGGGTCATGATGTTGATATCAGCGGAGCACTCGAAGTAGATTCAAGTAGTAATTTCAATAGTTTGGCTCTTTTCCACGAAAAAGTTGCTATTGGGTTTACTGATTCAGGAAATCAAAGTATGTATAAGGTAAATGAAACAATTTTTAATCATGCTGCGTATGAAACAACTAGTTTAATTGTAAGAGGTAATATTAATATAATAGAAGGAGTCCTCAAATATGAAGGTCGTGAGGATGAAATTCGTTGGAAATCCAGTACCGCCAACGCAGGACTGGATCGTTCGGATATTTATTACGACGTAGGTAATGTTCGAGTTGGTAGTGATTTATCAACACACGTGAACGATTTATTTGTATTGGAACTTCAAGAAAGTAATCAAAGTTTGGGTTTTATGGGACGCGTTATGAATTTGGGCGATGGAAACACATACAGTTCAGCATCATCTACTACAAGATACACATACGGTATGTATGTTCAAGATGTTGATAAAACATTGGCGGCAAATGCTGGATACACTCGCGATACTTCGGGTGTAAACTATGGTGCTCGATATATGTTTGATGCGTTATATAATGGTGCTTTAATTGGAACACGCAATGGATTAGAAAGCGATGGTTCGAATAATGATATCGACCATATTTTCTTGGATATTAGTCAGGTAAGGGTTGGTATTAATACATATAATCCACTATCAACCCTTGACATTAGCGCAACTGACGCCTTGAAAATACCGGTTGGAACAACAAGTGAACGACCCACATCACAAAGAACAGGTCAAATACGTTTTAATACAGATACAAGTCAATTCGAAGGATACAATAATTCGAATTCATGGCAAGGGTTGGGTGGTGTAATTGATGTTGACCAAAATACAATGATTACGGCGGAGAGTGCTCCGGGTAATGACAACAACCAACTCCGGTTTTATACAGGAAATGAGAATGGAGGGTCAATCCTTCAAATGATAATTGATGCTTCTAGTGGAGGTGTCGCAATAGGAACAGGTTATTCAACCGACGTAATTAATAGTAGTCTTGATATTTCAGATAATAGCCTTATGGTAGAAGGAAAAGTTGGTATTGGAACAAATGCTGCTAACTATAAACTCCACGTTGGCGGAACAACCGGAATAAGTGGAAATACAGATATTAGTGGAATGCTTCAAGTAGATAATGATTTTACAGTAAAACATGATGGAACTACAAAATTCAAGGTGGAGAATACTAGTGGTAATACAACGGTTGGTGGTGATTTAAGTGCGAACGGAATATTAAAAGTAGATGGTACAACCACATTATATTCTACTCTGGATGTATTTGGATTAACTACTATTGATAATTCACTTAATATTGTTGGAAACACAACGGCTGGGGGTGATTTAAGTGCGAATGGAATATTAAAAGTAGATGGCGCAACCACATTATATTCTACTCTGGATGTATCTGGAT
>Ga0209533_1001536_pt1 | contig 21534 bp, 18 predicted proteins | sample COG_04_FD_184748 | JGI IMG/M metagenome (GOLD analysis project Ga0209533, IMG submission 184748) | Pelagic Microbial community sample from North Sea - COGITO 998_met_04 (SPAdes) (version 2) | ecosystem: Environmental > Aquatic > Marine > Neritic zone/Coastal water | place: Helgoland, sampling...
CTTTATGTTTGTTGCGGATATGCAAATACCTTTGCACAGATCGCGTATTAAGCCAGCCACCTACAGCCATTAATTCGGATTGATCGGTGCCATGTTCAATATGTAATGTTGCGAACATGTGGCGCAATGTATGAAAGGTAGTATCCGAAGGAAGTCGCGCTTTTTAAACATAGAATCGCCAGGTTTTATTGACCAATCCGCTGCGGCTAAATGGCTCGCCATTGTCTTGGAAAAATACATGCTCTATTTCTTCAAGTTCAGGTTTATCTTCTTGCATGTACGAGTTAACTTGGGTTGTTCATCTTTTTCATTGAGACATGTTTTTTTAGATCCAGGCTTTTCCCAAGCCCAATCCGTTAATTTGCTGCAGGGTCTTGGGGGCATTGTCTCCCCCCTGTTTCATTTTGCCAAAGTTTTGAGGTAGCTTTTTTATAGCGGACTTCGTTGCAGCTAAATTCTTCTATGGGATATCCATCACCTGTTTGACATTGACCAGGGCAGACCTCATCGATTGATAATTCAGTGCAGGCTGGCAATTGACACATTTCTGTTGTACCCGCTGTAACTAGTATGCCTTGGTCATTGATACAACCTTGATCAGCAGTGCCTATGCATTTTGGCTTTTCAGGATCATTTTCACCAATATTTAAACAGTGCATAGTTGCGCATTTATTCTCTTTTTCCCAAGTGCCACAAAGTGGGGTATCGCAATATTCTATGTAGCCACTTTTAACTACTCTTCCACCATTGAGCTTGCATGGCGATCGCGATTCCGGACAAGTAATTGATTTCGGAGGTGGTTTTTGGTGGTTCTCTAAACAGATATTAGTTGGGCAAGTTGTGTACATTGCCTCTCAACAGGTAGGAACCCCAAAACAGTCACGTGTTTCAGTGCGATCACTGGCCGTTGTTAGTGTGCCGTCAATTGTTGGACATTCTTTACCAAAGTTTAAAGGCCCTGTACATGTTCGTGTTTCTTTAATGGTGCCACATGCAAGCACTCCAAAGGCAGGGCAGCCAATCCATCTTTCATTTGGATCTGGTTTATGGGATCATTTACTTTGTCGATGAAGTACATGAAATACAGTTTCCTGTGTAATTATTTTTTAACTTGGCTTTAACACCCAAAACGATGGTATTTCTACTGTAAAGGCGTTGAGTCCATTTTAGGGTTTTGGTAGTTGGAGTAACGGAAGTGTCAGTCTCGGTAGCATAGCCTCGCCCTGAGGCGCTTGCGGCGCTAAGAAGTGTTTGAAATTTTTTTTCATTTGCTGTTGTTATGCTAAGAGTTGCCATATCACAGTCAAGCCCTCCAATATTCAGGTCCCATCCACTACCAGTGGGCAATTTTTTAACAAAGTCGCGGTTTAAATTAGTACAGTGACTTGGGGGTATTGCGGCACTGATATCCTGTAGCGGCGTATGGGCAGCAAATTCTAATGCAGACTTTTCAAAATCGGAGAGGGCAGCGCGGTAATTAATTTTATTAGGTTCATCGCTCTGGTTTTGTAAATAAAAAACACTAACGGATGCGGCTAGGCCAAGGCTAATTAAGGTGGGAATTAAGTTCATCAGGCTATTCGCACCTTAAATAAATTATCTTGCTGGGCAGGTTTCAACGTACTCATTCATCAGTCCCATGATCGGTTCGATCTTTATTTATATTTGCGCTATTTAGGCCCTCAATATTTAAGCTCTCAATATTCAAGTCATCCATCTGTTGCTGTAACTGTTGGTTATTTGTTTTAAGAGTGGTAACTTCGGCCTTTAATTCTTGAATGGCGCTAAGCAATAAGATGCTGAGTTTTGGGTAATCGATACCCATAATTTTGTCGTTATCTAGCAAAGTGATTTCTGGAATTAGGGGCAAAACCTGCTCGGCAATAAGGCCTATTTCACTATTGGCAGCATTTGGGGTTTTGTACTGTTTAAAGGCTTCTTTGTAGTCATATGAGACTGGTTTAAGCTGATAGATGTTTTCGATCATTGTTTCTAATGGGTGAATATTTTGTTTAAAACGTTTTGATGAATGGTAATGGGTTTTGTCAGTGCTAGCGAAGGGTGAGAATGAGGGTGAAATGGGAAGGCTATTACCATCTAATAATATTGTTGTGCCATCAGATGCCATAATTTTTCCGGTTAAAATAATATTCCTTCCAACCGTAATATCTTGAGTACTAATATTCCTGTCAACCCTAATATCTTGAGTAATAATATTGCTTTCAACCGTAATATCTTGAGTACTAATATTCCTTCCAACCGTAATATCTTGAGTACTAATATTCCTGTCAACCCTAATATCTTGAGTAATAATATTCCTGTCAACCGTAATATTTTGAGTACTAATATTCCTTCCAACCGTAATATCTTGAGTTATGTTTAAACTATCAATAGTGGGGGGCGCAATTATTCCGGGAAATATTTCAACTTCTTCATTATTAGTAGGCCCTATTCGGGCATAACTGCCGATTTTTTGAACAAGTGCTCGAGCAATATTTTGGTTGTTGGTATCTGTTTTGAAGTGAAAACTTCCTGAATTACCTATAGCCCAGGTACCTCCCCATGGTGTGAAGTTATTAAATACTGGGAGATACTTGGGAACAAGATCGCCACCTGTTGTGTCATCACCAATACTGGTGGGCCATGAGGGTGGTGAGCTAGCAGCTCTAAAGGCATAACTTGCTTGTATTAGCTGTTCTACACTACTAGCGACTGCATTGATATTGGTTTCCCGTATATTACGATTCTGATTGGGAATAACTACCTGCGTGGCTAGAAGCGTAAAAATACAAATCGTGATTAACGCCGGAATTAGGCTTACGCCTTTTTGACGACGAAAAGAGCATAATCTATGACTGTCTATCCTTTTGCTAGTCATTTGTCTCATAGGTTGTATAGCTCCTTTGCCATATAAAAGTATGATTATATGGCGCTCCTTACTTATCTATTTACCTTAACTAATGCTTTTACTGGGCTTAATATTTTGCCCTGTATAAAAGGCGTCTCAAATAAAATTATAGACCCATAATAAAGCGCAGAGATTACTAATCCGCTGAGTTATAGGGCAGGCAAAGCCATACTGCCACTAAGCCTATTTAAGTGAATCAACTGGCACCCAATAAATACCTAGCTGTCTATGGGGCTAACTATTCCGCTATCGCTAGGCAATGACGGTTTATTACGCTTGTATTTAACCAGTGACCAACACCTTCCACCAAGCGCTAACCCGAAGGTTGTTGCTTGGTGGATTTTAAAATACTCCTTTTATTGGGCACTACAAATCTAGGGATTTAGTTTAAGGTTATGGTTAGCACAGCGGCGGCGCAAGCTGAACTGCTTACTCCAAGCATGTTATCAACTGAATTCTTTATATTTTTACAGCTATCCTCATTATCTGTCGTATAAGCAAGAGATTTGCCTTCGTCATATGTGGATTCATTCCCATATACATTTACCTTTAACATTGAACTAGGAATTTTAACTTGGTTACCTGTTAGTGAAGCGTCTACGGCTTTAATGTCAGTTTTAGCAGAGCTTGCGCGTAATATACTCCATGAATTCATCATTGTAGCAATTTCGTTTTGTGCCAAAATGCTTTTATTGCTTGCCTGTAAACCTGCCCCCTGATTTAAAAAGGTTATGGTGGCAATTGCTGATATAGCCAGGGCAATAATTACCGGTACTAAGGTATTGCCGCGCCATTTTCTGGGTTTATATTCTGAGCGTTTTCGACTGCTAAGTTTTGGTTCTGTTGCTGTTGTTTCTTTTTTAAAATTTGTTTGTTGCTGAGTGTGAGTTTTCATTGTTGTTGCTCCTGTAAGTTAATAATTTTCATATATTCACAACTATGAAGCCGACAGTGCTGAGCCGGTCATAAGTTCTAGAATGGGATAAAATATGGCACCTGCGATTAACAGTAATACTGACATCAGATAGTAGCCAATCTGTCTAAATTGGCTTTCAACGCGGGTACTAAGTATTTTGGCGACCCGATTAAAGGCTTCGGTTAGCTGCACTCGGCCCTCACTGGGGGCTAGGGATAATAGGTAGTCACTAAACATGGGCTCAAATAGGGCATCTTTTAGGGCTACAGCTACGGCAAAGCCATCGGTAAGCCGTTGGCGCACTAAAAAGAGTCCGTAGGCCTGTCGCCTTTCGGTAAATACCCCTTCGCATAAAAGTATTATATCTGCCATATTCATACCGTTTTTTAGGCCATCTCGTGCAATTACACAAAACTGGTAAGCTACTAGGCGGTCGTAGGCTAAATAAAAACCAAGTTTATAGGCAAATTTTCTAGGCGTGCCGCTCAGTAGACCTCTATTAAAATAATAGACTATTAATATAAGTATAAAGAAAAATATTAGAGGTCCTGTCCATTTGGCAAACCATTCAAAGTAACGAAATAGCAGCATATCGCTATTAAATGATTCTAGGGTGGCGCGTTCCAGATGCAGAATATAGAGCATAGCTAACATGCCAATTACAAAGATAAAGTATTGGTTATTGCTTTTAATAACGGCATTAAAAAAGGTGACTGATTCCTGTTTGCCATGCATCACAAGGTTAATGCCCGACTGTATATTGTCGGTTTTAAAGGCATTGCGTAATACTAGGGTATCACTGAGCGGGTAATATTTTTCCCAGCCCTTAGTGCAGTCATTATAGGTGGTTAGGTCATGCAATGATTGCTTGGCGAGGCCTTTTATTTGTGGAGTGCTGCCGGTGCGCCCTATATTTTGCAGTATTTGCACCAATGGCAGATTCATCTCCATTTGTATGAGTAGTATTTCTAGAAATTCTTTGCGATCATACTCGTCAAACATCACCTTGCGATAGAGTTTTCGGTAGATATTTAGCAATGTTTTTTTGAGTGTTTTTATCATCTATCTACACCATGCTGAATGTTTTTGGGCTTGTGGTTTTAAATCTGTACGCCAGTAGTGGCGAAGGTTTTCGCTTTCAAAGCGATCAATGCCACGTTCAACAATTTGCGGATCTAAAATGCCTTTAATGACTTTTTTATAGGCATCTATATGCAATGTGTCTATATCGTTTTCCCAGTAATAATCGACAATACCGCCCCAGTCTTTTTGCATAATCAGATTTCTGATGGCCTGGTTAATGGCTAGTACTTCGGATACCACCATTTGCCCTGAAACGCCGGTGTTATCACAGTGCTTACAGCCGCGCATATTGCGATATTTTATCTCTCCACCAATATGGGTAATGTAGTGCTTATGGGTTTCGGGTTGCGGGTGTTGGCTAAGAGCACAGTGTTGACAGGTTACGGGGATTAATTTTTGCGCGACAATACCGAGTAATGTATCTGGGGCACCCATTTCTTCAACGGTCATACCCAGCTGAAGTAACCGATTAAGGCACATTATTACTCTGCCACAGTGAATGGTGCCGGTGGTTAGCTTACCTTCGGTGGCCTTTTCTTTGGTGAAGGACATCATTAGTTCGTCGCGAAGCTCGCCAGAATTAATCACATCGGGGTCCATACGCATGGTTTGTATCATTAATTCGCGTATGCCCTGTTCGGCGTCAGGGCCATCACGACGCATCTGGATATGGGTCACATTGGGCAGAAGAACTTCTACGGGGTCTTCGTAGGACAAAATAGCGCGATCGGACATATCGGCTAGAAGGGCGGTAAGGGTGGTGGATTTACCGGAGTTTGTGGGGCCGCCAATCACTAGTAAACCCGAGGTCTTTGTGGTGAAACGGCTGATAATCTTGAGCTGTTTGTCGGAATAGCCGCAGTCGCTTAGTTCGATTCGGTCATGGGCGTTACGGATTCGAAAGGTCATTGAGGTACCACGAGCCTCGGGCAGTGAGGCCAGTCTAACCAGATAGCTTTGGCCTTTGTGATGATATTGAAAAGAGGCATCGTTGCCTTTGCGATCATCTATATTGGTGCTGCCATAGAGTTCGCCGGTAAAGGCGGCACGATAGATATTATAAGCCCCTTCGTAGCTAATTCTTGCGGCTGAGATCAGTATTTGATGCTTGCGAAACCTAATCCATGAGGAGGAGGCGTTTTTCTGTGAATCATGGGTTAGGCTGCCGCCCTCGATAAAGCTTTCTTGCCAAACATGCAGGTGAATATCCGAGACGCCTTGGGTAATTGCCCTGACTATGAGCTCTTCAACACCCATATTAGGCGTAACAGGTGACCAGGTTTCATCGGCGGTTTTGGCGGTAATCGAGCCTTTAAAGGATTGATATACTGTCTCGGTAATCCGTCTAACCTTTGGTGACCAGCCAGTTGATTTAATCACCATGCGCACTAGCTGGTTGAGCATGCGCGGCCGTTTAATGTCTTTTACAAAATAGATATCACCTGCCTCTGTTACCAGTGCGTGCAAGTCGCGGTGGTTTTTGATGTAGGTAGTCAAGGCGATATTTTTTGAGAGCTTAACCCCTAAAATTTCGGTAACGTCGGTTATGATCTCTGCTTCTTCATCCATGCTGTTTACCTAGGCCAGATATACTGTTGGGTGGTGGTGGGTGTTTTCAGCATAATGCTAAATTGGCCTTCGCTGTCTGGGATGGGCGTGACACTGAGTAATTCGTAGTTGTTACCGTTATAGACGAAGGGTTGCTTTTCGTAGGCTGAAATAGAAACACCTTCAGTATTTTTAAAGATGACCTTGCCCGCTGAAATACCATTGTCACTGGACGCGGTTGCTAACACCGGAATAAGTTGGCTTTGTTTAGCTTTGCCAGCATCGGTTAAGCTGTTTTTTTGGCTATCAAAGTTTAGCGGTTCTAGTCTGTTAGTTGATTTGTCTTTTGCCTGTTTTAGGCGTTTAACCACGCGATTAATAACCTGATGATTGGGGTTTTTACCGGTCAGTTCATCGATAGCCTCAGTAGGGTAGTCGCTGAGTTTTTCTAGGGTTTCTAATAGTTTAATTAATGAATCAGCGTGATTTTTTTGCTCAAAGGAATCTAGTAAGCTCTGTTCCTTTTCACTCAGGGTTAGCTTTAAGCCATTGGGTTCAGCTACAAGGACTTGAGAGCTGAAAAAAATCACAATAATTGCTAATAGTTTTATTGGATTTAGAATATTTGGATTATTCATAATGTAGCACTCGATTGGGTGTGAATATCTATTTCAATTTGTGCATCTAAAAGGTCAAAATTATTGGGGTTAAATTGGATAGTGCCTTTGACAAATTCGGTGGCATAATCAATAAGACCTCCCGAGATAACATTTAAGACTTGGCTATTAAGATTTTTGCCCTGAAGTAATACCTTGAGTCGCTGTTTTTCGCCATTATTGATGGTTGAGAGGATATTTAATCGCCAGCCAATATGTTGGCTTATTAATTCAAGTCTTTTTAAGGTCTGTGAGTAGTCTTTTCTGTCAGTGGTTTGAGCAATATTGGGCTGCATAGCTAAAACAAATGACCAGCTATCTTTTTCACGAATAATTCTAAGGGCATTAGCCTGTACAATATTGTCTAATCTGGCGTTGCCACAGCCCAGCAGGTTTTTTTTGATATTACTCATGCGCTCGCCCTCAAAACTTAAGCTTCGCTTGCTAATTTCAACGGTTTTTAGGCGACAGATTCTGAGGAGATTAATGGTTTTGCCAGTGACCCAGGGTGTTATTTCAGCCAATAATTGTGATGCACTATTTTCGAGAATGGTCTGAGGAATTTTGGGCGCTGTTTTAACAATGAGTTTTGATTTGGGGGTTATATCCAAATCAAACATACTTCTGGTATTCCTTTGCGCTTTATCAAGCTTCACGTCGTACAGAGGGCTAAACAGGAAGGCTATGATTATTAGTGGAGTAATAACGATAAGTGCTGGTGTAAATAACCTTTTATGAAATAAAAGGTTATTTATTAGTACGAGATTAATGGCTTTAAAGCGATAGTTTGCGGCCTCTGATTCCCAGGTAAAAATTGTTAAATCACAGTTAACAATAAATTGATGACTAGCCAGCTGCTCGTAGGCATGCCCCCCGGCTAGTATGGCAATTTCTGCATGCTTATGATTTTGTAAATAACTGATGGCTTGATCTATGGGGCGAACCTTTTCTTCTACCACAATGCCGTCGTTGATTTTGGCGATATACACGGCATAATCGAGGGGAACTGTTACATAGTCATAATTATCGAGCTTTTCATTGCCTTCTATTTGCGCTAAAACTGAGACGCCTTTATCAGGGGATACCCAGCAACTGCCATCAATTAATAGCAGGTGGCTACAGCGGTATGATTTGGCGAAATCAACGATATTCTTGGCCATACGCAGTTTAGTGCCACCCATCGATTCTTCTTTGGCTTGATAGATCAGTTGAAATTCATTGTCATTGATACTGGTTGGCAGTGTTACAGCACCCTCATTAGAGTCGCTTGAAGCAAATTGATCCTCGTAAGCATTTTGCTCTTTGGTTTGATCAGGCTCTTGGTTCATAGTCGTTATAAACCCTAATCAGATAGGTAAGCAGTGAGTACAACGATAGTTTCACTGCGCCGTTGTCGTTTATTTTTGCCATCACCAAAGAAAGGTAACATTTGGTTTTTTTGCCGATTATCGGTGATAACTTTTCTGGTTAAGCCCCCAATAATAATTGTTTCGCCATTTTGAACTTTGGTTGGGATCACGAATTGCTCGCCGAGCTTGATTATGTCGACTTCTGCTTGAATTTGGTATTCAGTTAGATTTGAGTTTGATTGTGTCACTCTTTCGCGCTTTAGAGATTTTAAAAAAGGTTTGTTATCACTGTTTGAAATTATCATATGTAAATTAATTTTTTCGCCAATAATGGATGGCAACACCCGAATAGTGGATTCTCTAAATTCTGGATGTGTGGATTGAAAGTCTTCAGTGGGGGATATTTCTACCATACTAATAAGGCTTGTGGCGCTGATGTCACCCGCTTGGTTGTTTTTAAGGTGTAAAGTGCCTTTGTTAACTAAACTTGCCTTACCGCTCTCGGAAAGCGCTTTGAGCATCACTACGCTGTTATATTTGCTTTTTTCCGAGATCAAGGAAAACATATAGGGTTTTTCTCCATCACTTAGTAGATCAGGTTTAACAATAGAAGATATTTGGACCCCTGTATTTTTGAGTACATTAATATCCAGCGCTTTTTCATAGGTTTCAAATAGTTCCACAGAGTAAATATCGAATTCCAAATGTATAGTGCGACCGGCTATGGCATTAATGGTCGTTAGAGCGTTTTTAATCTGTTTCTGGATATTGGGTGGCGCTGAAACTAATATGGAATTAGTTGATTTTATTATTGAATAAGAGGGATTTTTGCTTAAAGATTTGTCAGCTTTTGATTTAACTATAAGCTTTCCCATAATCTCTTTAAGCTCACTTAAACTATTTTTGCTAATGGATAGACTATTGGTTTGAGAGCTGGTTTGTGAAGAAGAGCCATCACTGTTATTACCCACCATTCTGGCTGGTGTTAGGTTTATATTCTTTTGTCCCAAAATAAAATGAATAGGGTAGTTGATAACTTGCCAGTCGGAAAAGGTTACAACGCCATCGGATATTCTGTAGGCCCAGTTGGCCTGTTCACAGATGGTATCTAGGTGCTGTTTAAATGTTTTGGCTTTTGGGTCGGCTTTTACTGGTGGGCCATTGCCTTCGATTTCAAATTTAACCGGTTGTTTACTCAGTATGGATAATAGGACGGTTTTGGCGTCAATATTACCTGCATAGCTTGCCTCTAGCGGGTGATTAAGCCAGGGGGCAGCCTTGGATACTTTTACAAGTTTTGGCTTCTGTGAGGTCTCTGATACTGAGGTACCCTGTTTTCTGGTTAGGGCTCTGGCATCATTAATAGCCTGTTCGGGCTTTAGTGTCTCGGTTTTTTGATTTTGCTTAATACTGTTACAGCCGAGCATAAGAAATATAAAAAGGCTAAAGGCTAATTTATGCAAGAGATCATTGGTTTTGAGCATGATTATTGGCCTTTTTCGTATTGAATGCTAGGGAGAAAGTCAATCGACCTGTCTAACTGATGCACATGGGCACGTATTTGATAATTTTTTTCTAAGCTGTTGAGAATGCCAAAGATACCTTCCTCAACATTGACCTTGTAGGCGACAGGGATAATCCAATCTATATATTCTTCTTCTGTACCAAAACTCCATTCGCCTATTAGATAGCCGCAATCTGCTATTTCTCGCTGAATATTTTTCTTTAGGCTGCCTGTTTGGATGTTGAGCTGAGTACAGGATTGATTAGCATCGGGAAGGGGGTCATGTTTATCCTGTTGTGGGCTTTGTTTGTGAATTTTTTTACTTTGGTTTGATGTGTTAGTGTTTTTATTAGAGCTGTTTAATCGCTCTAATTCTGTATCTAAGGGCTCATGCTGGGTATCTTTGCTGTTATTGCTGTTTACAAAGATATGCACTCCATGAGTTAAATACATATCTTGGACATTGTTAGTGACTTTGCTGTCTAGCTTGATTCTTGTGGCTCTAAAGCCAGCAGCGATTAACTGGTCTGCAACGTTCTGCGCTCTTTGTAGGGCAAGTCGTTGAGTTGCCAAATTGGTTTTAGACTGAGATATTCCAACAAGCCGTAGGGTTTGATCCTGTGGTAGAGATAATAGTGACTGAATTGTTCTATTCAATTGGTTGGGCATGGGGTTATCGTAAACACCCGAAGGAAATTCGATAAATGCAGCTTTATTTTGTTCTGCAGGTTTTGTTTTTAATATCGCCTCGGTGTTTGACTTGTTTTCAGAGCTGGTTACAAAAACCCCATGAAGAATTTCATCAGGCATTACAAAGTTTTCGTCTTCGCCACTGACAATAATTCGATCTGCGGCAATACCCTGACGAACTAATTGTTTTTTGATGGTTTTAGCACGAAGCAGTGCTAGATCATATGTGGCAAGTGATGAAGCTGATTGTGAAATGCCCACTATGTTAATTTCGTGTGTTGATAGGTGCTTTATCTCACTGAGAAGCTTTTCAATATTAGTATCCTTTGGCTGATTATAAATACCCGGTTGAAATTCAATAAAATAGTTTATTGCTGATTGATTAGGGTGGCTAAAATCGGTCCAATTGGCATCAGAGGAAAAAGCTATTAGGGATAATAAGCTAATTGTGGTTATTTTTACTGTGAGGCTGCGCATAAGCCCCGATAAATTTTGAAGAAACCATTGGGCATAATGATTGCGGGATGATAAAAAACTTAGTTGTATCTGTAATTGCATAAAAACCTAACATCCATGTTGGTTATCTATTTTTAAAGAAAATAAAGTTCAATCTATAAGAACTAAAAGCTTGAGTATAAATATTTGTTCTTATACTAAATATAGCAGAGGATGTTCCAGTAATTTGAATTATTTATTCAAATATAAATAAATCTGCATAATGTATGCATAAAACAGGATGAAAGTGACATAGCACAGTAAATTTCCATTTTAAAAATAGACCTTGAATTAAAGGACTATCTCTCCGCTTCCTGCGGTCTGCTGCTATGCCAATTTCAATTCAATACTAAAAACCTTACAGGCGATATCTGCCAATTTGTTAAAATTCCATTTATCAAATAGCGTTTTTAAAGCTTTGGTTTTTAGAGTTATATAACGAATTAGGTGAGGAGTTGTAGGTTGTGCACTTGGGGAGTAAAAACTGAATATGGTCAGTGATTCTTTGTTAATAAAATGACTGCATCTAAAGAGGCATCTACAAAAAGATACCCAAGATTTATTAGATTTTATTAGCCCCATTTTCTTCACCCTTTTTATAAATACTTTGCATGCAAATAATATTGATAAGTATTACTATTTAATAAACATAAACAATATATACACATCCGTATAATTAAATAATCCTATTGACATGATAGTTTTTTACTATCATAGGTGCCTGTCACGCTGTTGCTGATATTGCAGAAATACTGTGTAATTTTTTCTATGCTTTGATGGTGATATTTTTTTTGAGAAACTATGTTTTATTTAATTTTTTTGGCTATCGGTATCTATATTGTTAGCTTTTTGCCGAGCCTTTTTACAATTGACACTTGGGTGATTGTTTTTGTTTTGGCTATTGGTACTTTTTTTTCTTTTCGGTCTCACTATCAGCTTAAACCTCTTCTAACTCTTTTTGCATTGTTATCAGTTGGAATTGGCTGGGGGCACCTCAGGGCTGAGAGGGTTTTAGAGCATCAGCTTCCAGAATCATTGAATAAACATGATTATGTTATTAAGGGTTTTGTGCGGGGTACAGTTAATAGGCAGGCTAATCGTCTTAGTTTTGACTTTGATGTGGAGTCTTTTGAAGCTCAGCCTCATACAAATGTTGTTATTCCTAATTCTTATTCGCTAGATCATTTGCGATTGAGTTGGTACGCAAAGGTTGGATCATTGCCCAGTCTCCATGCTGGCGATCATTGGCAACTGTTGGTTCGGCTGAAACAGCCTCGTGGCTTGACTAATTTCAGTGGTTTTGACTATCAAGCATGGCTCGTTGAAAAACAATTTTCTGCCACGGGCTATGTCTTAACCTCTGATTTTAATCATCTAGTCTTATTGGATAATTGTAACTGGCTTTGTTTCTTAAGCAGTAATTTAAGTCGTTTGCGTGAGGATATTAAGTTATTTATTTTTACTACTGTTTTATCTGATCGCAATAAGGCGATTATTAGTGCCTTAACCATTGGTGATAAGTCGGGATTGGGTAAGTGGTGGGGTGATTTATCTCGGCTTGGAATAGTGCATCTGTTAGTTATTTCTGGCTTGCATATTGGGCTAGTGGCTGGTTTGGGAGTTTTATTAGGTATATCAATCAACCGAATTCTGATGATAATGACCTTTGATTTTCGAAATAAAGCTATTTTTTCTCGTTTTTTCCCGCCGCTATGTGGGCTATTGTCTGCTTTTTTTTACAGTTTGCTAGCGGGCTTTTCTCTTCCTACACAGCGCGCCATGGTTGTGGTTGTTTTCGTTATGTTGTGTAAGATGTTTTATCTTCGGGTTTCTCCTTATGTTGCCTTTATCTGGGCTCTGTTCTTGATCGCTGTAGCGCAGCCATTAGCTGTTATTGGCGGAAGTTTTTGGTTGTCCTTTTCGGCAGTTAGTATTCTTTTGTTTTATTTTGTGCCTCGCATTACTGTTAAGCAAAATAGATCTGGGTTGTTTTTATCTCAGTGGATTCTTTTTGTGGGTATGACGGCACCGCTTTTATTGTTTGTGGGCAAAATCTCTTGGTTAGGCTTAGTGGTTAATCTTGTCGCCGTGCCTTATGTGTCATTTATTACTGTTCCATTATGCCTAATGGCAGCTGTGCTGTTTTTTTTCTCCGTATCTGCCGCGCAACTATTGTGGCAATGGGCGGGGTTTTCCATTGATGGTTTGTGGTTGTTATTTGATTGTTTACCTGCAGATTGGGGCTTTTATTATTTCTCATTGCCTACATCAACTTTGTTTTTCACCTGCCTAGTCCTGTCGGCTTTTACCGTTCTTTTGCCTAGGGGGCTTCTTTCACGTTGGATTTTAATTTTACCCTTTATACTTCATTTAATAGCTCACAAGCCAAGGTTGCCCTTGCGTATTACTGTACTAGACGTGGGGCAGGGCCTTTCGGTGGTTGTTGAATCCCAATCTAAACTCATGGTTTATGACGTAGGCGCTTCCTATGGTGAAAGTTTTGATATGGGATCAGTTGTAGTTGCGCCGTTTATTGTAAGTCGGGGTTTTAAGCAGGTAGATAGGGTTGTGGTTAGTCATGGGGATATGGATCATTTTGGGGGCTTTAAGGGGCTGAGTGACAGTCTGCCCGTCAAGCAAGCTGTTTTGCCCCCGGGTATTTTTTCTCATGCCTTGCAGGGAAACTCATTTGTTGGTGAAAAGAGTTATTGTTATGCGTCTAAGCGCTGGCACTGGGAGTTTAAGAATTCATCCTCTGAAAGTGAATGGATTTATTTTGATATTTTATTGCCAAAATTGGAGGGCCGTGGAGCTGAAATGGAAGATAGTAATAATAATTCCTGTGTTTTATTAATACGCTGGCGAGATATCAGTATCCTTTTGCCGGGTGATATCGAGAAGCATTCAGAGAAATTGTTGCTAGAAAACTATGAATTACCATCGGTTGATTTATTGGTTGCCCCTCATCATGGCAGTAAAACCTCTTCAGGTCGTGATTTTATAAAACAGCTAATGCCGACTCATGTGGTTTTCTCAGCAGGGTATCAGCATCATTTTGGTCATCCCCATGCTGATGTAATTAAGCGCTATGAACTTTTTGGCTCAAAACAGTGGGCAACTGCAGATAATGGCGCTGTGACTTTCGAATGGAATAATAGCGGTGATTTAAAGGTGTTAACGGCAAAGGAGAGTAAGGCGCGTTTTTGGTGGCGCTAATCTGCTACTTTACTAGAAGAATAGGCTTTTGGGCTTATTTTTTAGGCTATGAGATAGGGCAACCGAATAGTTTGTGTTAAAGTTCTGGAATGAGCAATTTGTTGGTTTTTTTTGGTTTGATTGGTCTTTTAATAATGGGCTATAAATAAATTAAAAACTATTCAGTGTGGACAGGCAATTACGTTTGTTAGGCCTTTAAATAGCGAGAAAAAATACAAGATATGGGTACTTCAGGTTTCCAAACTTATTTGCGATTACTCCGGTATGTAGGGCGTTACTGGCTTGCTTTTTTGGTGAGTGTACTGGGTTTATTTATGCATTCGGCCGCTGAAATAGCCTTTGTGGATTTGTTGGGTTACATCACAGATACGGTTGGCGCAATGACCTCTGAAGGTCAGGCGGATTCGGGCTTACCTTCAGCGGGTATTACCGCCTCTATAGCTAATCTGTTTATTAGTGGATCTAATCTCGAGCGTGGCGCCATCGTCATTCCAGTATTTCTCATTATTATCAGTCTGGTGCGCGGCTTGGGCTATTTGATTGGCAGCTATGGGCTAGCCTATGTGTCTAATTTCTTAGTACATGCCTTGCGTATCGATATATTGTCAAAATACTTGCATTTACCCTCTGACTTTTTTAACCGTTCTATGTCTGGGCATCTTGTGTCTGTGGTCACATTTAATGTGCAGCAAGTCACTGAGGCCGGCACGCGTGCCATTAAGACCATGCTGCAGCAGGGTAGTCTGGTGTTAGGTTTGTTGGGTTATTTGTTTTACGTGAACTGGAAGCTGACTCTGTTCTTTATTGCTGTTATGCCGTTGATCGCTTTTTTGGTTTCTATTGTTAGTAAGCGTTTTCGTCTGATAAGTAAACGTATTCAATCGGCTATGGGTGACGTGACTCATGTGACTCAGGAGGTGGTTAATGGCCACCAAGAAGTCAGGATGTTTGGCGGTACTGACACTGAACTTGCAAGAATGAGTGAGGCAAGTCATAACAATCGCAAACAAAATATGAAAATGGCATTTACCGAGGGTGTTAGTAACCCACTGGTTATGATCATTGTTTCACTGGCTTTTGCCGCTATTACCGCGGTTATGCTGAGTCCAGCTATTTTGGCTTCTATGACAACAGGAAGTTTTATAACCTTTTTGGTGGCTTCAGGGATGCTGGTGAAGCCTATTCGTCAGCTGACAGAGGTGAATAGTGCTATTCAACGTGGCATTGCTGCGTCACAGTCTATATTTGAGGTTTTAGATGCCGATTCAGAAATTGATACGGGCACTATTGAGCTAGATTCTGTTAAGGGCGGATTTGAGTTTCGCGATATCAATTTCTCTTATAATCCAGATAATTCAGTACTTGAGGATATCAACTTTGAAGTGAAGCCCGGGGAAACCATTGCCCTTGTAGGCTCCTCTGGAAGTGGTAAGTCGTCGTTAGTAAATTTGATTCCTAGATTTTATAACATTGATCAGGGGTCTATTTTACTTGATGGGTCGAATATCAATGCGTATTCCTTAACTAGTCTGCGTCAGCAAATCGCGATTGTTAGTCAGCGGGTGACCCTGTTCAATGGCAGTGTTTACAGTAATATTTCTTATGGTGATTTAAAAGATTTTTCTTCTGAGCAGGTAATGGCAGCGGCTAAAATGGCCAATGCCGATGAATTTATCAAAAACCTTCCTCAGGGATACGATACGCTGATTGGTGATGATGGGGTTATGCTGTCTGGTGGTCAGAGACAGCGTATAGCAATTGCTAGAGCTATTCTTAAGGATGCACCTATCCTGATTCTAGATGAGGCCACATCTGCCTTAGATACAGATTCTGAGCGTTTTATTCAGGCGGCTCTAGAGGGTCTTATTAAAAATCGAACCACCTTTGTGATTGCTCACCGCTTGAGTACCATTGAGAAGGCTGACCGAATTTTAGTCATGGAATCGGGGCGTATTATTGAGCAGGGTTCACATAAGGACTTGCTGTCACAGGCTGGGCGTTATGCACAGCTTTATAATCAGGCATTTGAGAGTACCGAAGAGCCGTCGGCTTAGCGGGGGATTACATGGCGAGCATTGAAAAGCGAATTGTAAAAGCTTGGTATTCCAGGTTTTCTTGGGTGCTACTGCTTTATCCTCTGTCCTTAATTTTTCAATTACTAGTGGTTATTCGCCGCTTTTTTCTGTGTCGTTTTCATCAGGGAAAGCCTTTTTCAACTCCCGTAGTGGTTATAGGGAATATTGCCGTTGGCGGCAGTGGAAAAACTCCCTTATTAATCAAGCTATGCCTCCAGTTAATTGATCGTGGCCTTAAAGTCGCTGTGGTTAGTCGTGGTTATGGCGGGCATGCTTCAGCTTATCCTCTTCAGGTTATTGCTGATTCAAGTGCTGCAATTTGCGGTGATGAGCCCTTACTGATTCGACAGAGCCTTCCCTTGTCTGATGCCGTTGTAGTCGTTGATCCGGTGCGGAAGCGGGGTGTTGAGTTCGCATTGAGTCAATCTGCCTGTGATATTGTTCTCTGTGATGACGGACTTCAGCATTACCATTTACATCGTGATCTAGAAATAGCGGTTGTGGATGGATCTCGAGGTCTAGGTAATGGTCTTTGTTTGCCGGCCGGCCCCTTGAGAGAGCCTGCTTCTCGCCTTAAATCAGTGGATCTGGTGGTTATCAACGGTGAGGTAGGTCTCAAAGGAATAGCGTCAGACGCCTCTTATAGCCTAAAGCCAGCGCGTTTTCGGCAATTATCCACGGGTAAGGTTTTGGCGGTGGATGCCTGGCCGTTTTCAAAATCAGTGCATGCACTTGCCGCAATAGGTAATCCTCAACGGTTCGCTGATACCCTTGCTTCTCTGGGTATGAGTCCTATTTTGTTAGGTTTTGACGATCATTTTACGATGACCACATCTGATTTAAAATTTGATGATGATTTGCCGGTCATTATTACGGCTAAAGATGCCGTAAAATTTGATACTGTAAGTTTAGATAATGTATGGGTGCTTGAGGTTGAAGCTGAACTATCAACAGGTTTAGTTGATAATATTTTAGATGCTGTCAATCTAGGTTAATCATTAACAGGAATCACTATGCAGTTTATTGTTGTAATACCCGCACGCTTCGCTTCCTCTCGTCTTCCTGGCAAGCCATTGCGCGATATCAAGGGTATCCCCATGATTCAGCATGTATGGCAGCAGGCCTGTAAAAGTAGCGCTTCTCGCGTAGTTATTGCCACTGACGATAAGCGCATAGAGAAAGTTGCCACAGCATTTGGCGCTGAGGTCTGTATGACTCGAGACGACCATATCTCTGGTACTGACCGATTGCAGGAAGTAGCTCAAACCTTAGGCTTGGCTAATGAGCAAATTGTGGTCAATGTGCAGGGTGATGAGCCGTTGATACCCCCTGAGGTTATTGATCAGGTGGCTACTAATCTCGCCCAGTCATCAACTGCCGGTGTAGCTACCTTATGTGAGCCATTGAGTTCGGTGGTTGATTTTGTAAACCCGAATACTGTGAAACTGGTCGCTGATGCGATGGGTAATGCGCTTTATTTTAGTCGGGCGCCGATTCCATTCCCCCGTGACAAGTCATTGGGTTCTACTAATTCACTGCCTAAGGATGCCCGCAGACATATAGGTATTTATGCCTATAAGGTGTCCTCTATTAATCAATTCGTCGACTGGGATATTGCCCCTTTAGAGCGCCTTGAGTCGCTGGAGCAATTGCGATTTTTGGCTAATGGCATTGCTATTCATGTGGCAGATGCCTGTGCGCCAGTTCCGGGTGGGGTGGACACTGAGGACGATTTAAATAATGTAATAAATACATTATAAACAATCACTTATATAGCTAGTTTAATTTACTTTATTAGATTTAAATATGTCAAAAATTTCAGTTTTATTTGTTTGCTTAGGCAATATCTGTCGCTCACCAACAGCCCATGCGGTTTTTCAATCGATGGTCGATGAAGAGGGCTTAAGCGATAAAGTGTATGTTGATTCCAGTGGTACCGGCGACTGGCATATTGGTCGTGCACCAGACCCAAGATCTCAGCATTACGCACTGGATCGTGGCTTTGATATGGGTGATCTTCGAGCGCGACTTGTTACCGAGGACGACTTTAATCAATTTGATTATATTTTTGCTATGGATAAGCAAAATCTAGCCGATTTAAAGGCTATGTGTCCTAGTGGTTACTCTGGTGAATTAGGCCTGTTTTTAAGTCTCTGCCAGAATCCAGACTACAGCAACTATTCTGAAGTCCCAGATCCTTATTACGGCGAGGGAGAGGGTTTTACTCTGGTACTTGATCTAATTGAGGATGCTTCAGTCGAATTAATCAGGCTCATCAAGTGTCGTCTATGACAGATTCGCTGGCGATTATTGAGCAAATTCATAAATCCTTTGATCTTAAGGACTTTAACAGCCTTGCAATACCTGCCAAAGCTGAGTTTTTTTGCTCAATTGATTCAGTCAGTCAGCTGCAACAGGCACTAGTCTATGCCATGCAGCAAAATCTTAAAATTACAACTATCAGCGGTGGCAGTAATCTAGTGCTTGCTGCTGATGTTAGTGGCTTAGTGTTACATATCAATCTGAAGGGCGTCAGCACTTCAACGATGCTGGATAATACTGTTGATATTTCTGTGGCAGCCGGTGAGAACTGGCATGACTTTGTCACTCTGTGCCTCAATAATGGCTGGCATGGCCTTGAAAATTTGGCGCTTATTCCAGGGAATATGGGTGCTGCCCCTATACAAAATATTGGTGCCTATGGGGTAGAGCTAAGCCATTTCTTACAATCTGTTGATGTGGTAAATGTCGAAACAGGTCAACCTGAGGTCTTAACAGACGAAGACTGCGACTTTGGTTATAGAACCAGTGTTTTCAAGCAGTCTGCTCTAGATAAATATGTTATTACTGGGGTTAATTTGCGCCTGAGCACCCAGTCAGTAACCCATGTTAGCTATCCTGCACTGGCCGATTTGCTTCAAGGCGTCGAGCCAACGCCAAAAATTGTTTTTGATACTGTATGTCAGCTTCGACGTAGTAAATTGCCCGACCCAAAAGAGATTCCTAACGTGGGTAGTTTTTTTAAAAACCCTATTGTTTCCCGTCAGCAGGCCGACAAACTCAGTGCTACACATCCTGGGTTACCTACATTTTCTGTTGAGGGTGGTTTAACAAAATTAGCCGCCGCTTGGTTAATTGAACACTGTGGGTTTAAAGGCTCCCGACATGGCAAAGTGGGCGTTCATCATAAACAGGCTTTGGTTTTGGTGAATTTTGAGGGTAATGGTGAGGATATTCTTTTACTAGCTGAAAACATTAAGACTCAGGTGGCTGAAAAGTTTGCGGTTGAGCTAGAAGTTGAGCCCCGTATTTACGGTCACACTCATTAAGGCTGGCGTGATATGAGCTTATTTGATCGTCAGGTAATTCCGGTGCCCTTGGGTGAATCTGATGATCCCTCTGAATTGATACTTTGGCCTCAGTGGCTATCCCAACAGGAAGCCGACAGCCTTTTAGCCCAATCTATTGAAAATATCCCATGGCGTCATGATTCCATTAGAATGTTTGGTAAATTGATTCCGGTGCCGCGCTTACAAAACTGGTTTGCCGATCACACCAATACCTCCTATACCTATTCGGGTATTACCATGGGTGCGGTGTTGTTCCCAGATTGGATGGCTGATCTTGCTCAGTCTATTGGAAAAGAAACTTGCCACCCTTTTAATCGTGCATTGGTGAACTATTACAGGGATGGTAGTGACAGTGTGGATTGGCATGCCGATGATGAGCCAGAATTGGGCCCTGATCCGATTATTTCTTCGCTCAGCTTGGGTGCAGAGCGAGTTTTCCAATTACGGCACAATATCACCGGTGAAATACTATCCCTAAGTTTACCCCACGGATCGCTATTACTTATGGGTTCTAGAGTCCAACATTTTTATCAGCATCGGCTAGCCAAGGTAAAGGCGCTTAATAGTCCTCGTGTGAACTTTACCTTTCGGTATATGGACAATCAAAAAGAATTGAGTGGGCAATCATGAAATTATCGGCCTTTGGTAAAAAGTTAACAAGCGGCTCTGGCATTGTTGATTTGATGGAAGATCTGGGTTCTGCGCTTAATGAAAACCCGGATATGATTTTTATGGGAGGAGGGAATCCCGCCAGAATCCCAGAAATGGAAGCGGTCATAAAATCTCAGTATCAAAAGCTCTGTGATGATGCGGAACAACTCTATAGCACCACGGGGATCTATCAGTCACCCCAGGGTGAGTTAGAATTTAGATCTAATATAGCGGCTATGCTTAAGCAGCAGTTTGGCTGGCAATTAACCGAGGCTAATATAGCGGTCTCCAATGGCAGTCAATCAGCGTTTTATATTCTGTTTAATTTACTGGCTGGTCAGATGCCTGACGGTAGCTTTAAGTCTATTCATTTACCTCTCAGTCCAGAATATATTGGCTACAATGATCTTGGTTTAACCCCTGACTTTTTTACTGCTAGCCAGCCAGATATTGAGCTTATTGGTGATAATCATTTTAAATACCATGTAAATTTTGAGCAGCTTTCATTGGATAATAAGACCGCCGCTCTCTGTGTGTCGCGGCCTACAAACCCCACAGCCAATGTTCTCACTGATAATGAAATCGCTCATTTAGATCAAATTGCCCATGACGCGGATATACCGCTTATTATTGACGGTGCCTATGGTCTGCCTTTCCCGGGCATTACCTTTGCCGATGTTAAGCCTCATTGGAATACCAATTGCATACTGGTGTTGAGTCTTTCAAAGCTCGGGTTACCTGGTGTAAGAACCGGAATTGTGGTTGCCAGTGAAGAAATTACTCAGGCTTTCAGTAGTGCTAACACAGTGATAAATTTAGCCTCTGGTAATATAGGTCCAGCGCTCACTAGTGATCTTTTTGAGCAGGGCCAAATAGTCAGCCTCTGTGAGCAATATGTTAAGCCTTTTTACCAGCAGCGCTCTTCGCAAGTGATGGCGTTTTTAGAACAATCTATGGCTGATTTACCCTGTAGAATTCATTTATCTGAAGGGGCTATTTTTCTGTGGTTGTGGTTTGAGGGGTTGCCTATTTCCAGTCAAGAGCTCTATCAGCGTCTAAAAGAGCGGGGTGTTTTAGTGGTTTCTGGCCATCA
>Ga0209533_1001540_pt1 | contig 21513 bp, 22 predicted proteins | sample COG_04_FD_184748 | JGI IMG/M metagenome (GOLD analysis project Ga0209533, IMG submission 184748) | Pelagic Microbial community sample from North Sea - COGITO 998_met_04 (SPAdes) (version 2) | ecosystem: Environmental > Aquatic > Marine > Neritic zone/Coastal water | place: Helgoland, sampling...
GTTCCATTTCGGAATACCTGAACGTTTGGCATACCTGGATGAACTGGTCTACCATTAAACATCATATTAAATATATTATCAATGTCTCCAAATCCGTGATTAAAATTTGTATTCATCTGATGTTGAAATGGGTTTTGTCGCACCCCATTTAACTCGTTGTCATATTTTTGTTTTTTTTCTTTGTCACTTAGTATTTCATATGCTTCATTTATCTCTTGGATTTTAGTTATTGCGTCTTTACTCGAATTTCGGTCGGGATGATATTTCAACGAAGCGCTACGATACGCTTTTTTGATTTCAGTATCGGATGCGTTTTTGGCTACCCCTAATATTTCATAATGAGAAGGCATTTGCAATAATAACATATCATGTCTTTATAATATTTTAATTATAAATGATATAAATTCATAAAAATATGTTATACATCCTTTACTATGAAATCAACAATAGACAGCACATTTATCAATAAATATAAACCATATTATATAAATGATTTTTACATAAGTGACATGCTTAAAACCACATTACATAAACTCATTGAGATAGATAATTTAAATTTGTTATTTGTAGGTAATGCTTGCTCGGGAAAAACCACTTTATTATATGCTATTATACGTGAATATTATGGATTATCGAAAAACGATTCATTTCCAGAATATAATACATTGTTTATTAACAATCTAAAAGAACAGGGAATACAGTATTTTAGAACTGAAATGAAAACATTTTGTCAATCTAGGAGTTCTATCCACGGCAAGAAAAAAATGGTTATAATAGATGATATTGACAGCATCAACGAACAAAGTCAACAAGTTTTTAGGAATTACATTGATAAATACAAAAACAATATTCATTTTATTTCGGTATGTGGTAATATCCAAAAGGTGATAGAAAGTATTCAATCAAGAACTCATATTATTCGGATAGATCAACCTACACAAACGGATATTACGTGCATTATGAATAAAATTATAGAAACCGAGAAAATCATTATAGACGAAGAATCAAAAGAGTATCTATTGAAAATAGCAGACAATTCTATTCGGTTAATGATTAATTACATTGAAAAGGTCTATATATTAGATATGCCTATAAACATAGAGTTATGTAAGAACCTTGTATCTACGATATCAGACGATATACTTGAGAGATACATAATCCATATTCGTAATGATGAAATACATGAAGCAATATATACATTATATAATATCTTTGATTATGGATATTCAGTTATAGATATTCTTGATTATTTTATTTCATTTGTAAAACAAACATCCATTCTAAGTGAAGATGTAAAGTACGAAATTATACCATTTTTATGTAAATATATTACTATAGTGCATAACGTTCACGAAGATGAAATTGAACTGGCTCTGTTTACTAATAACTTACAATCCTTACTAACATAAAGACAATCCTGTGAATATACATATTACTATGGCTGATAATAATACAATTAATTGTGACGAATTAGATAGCGTAGTAAATGGCGTATTGAAACAGTTTGTAGAACGCGCTAACTTTGGACAACTTAAATATGGTACTAATTTAGACCGTACCGATCTATCGACATTGGATTGGATACAGCACGCCCAAGAAGAACTGATGGATGGTATTTTGTACTTAGAGAAATTAAAACAGCAGCATACTATTCAAAAACACGACGAAGTGTAATATATAGTGTCAATATTTAGGGGTATATATATATATATAAAGTATTATATAATCAAAATTTAATGAATTCTCAGATATTTAAAGAGAGTGTACCATTGAATATATTATATAATTTGCTTGATAAAATAGCACTAAAAAAAGATAATCATTATTTAATTGATATGAACGCCTATAAAAAAATGATATATAACGAACATCATATAGATTTTTGTAACACCTTGAAGGATTTTTACCACCAAGGTAAGCATTTTTATTTGGAAAGAAAAATGACATATAACTCATTCACTACGATTATACGTCAAATATGCAAACAAGAAGCAATTATGTTTACATCCAAAATTAATTATAATAAATCAAAATACAACATAGATTATACTATATTTTATTAGCTAATCGTGTATACGACTGTGTAGATTGTATCCACGAAAAAATAAAATACTATTATATATCCACGACATAATGTTATTTAGTTCAAAAAACACATCAACATACTTTTTCACATTAAGTATTGTTTTTGTTGCAAGTTACTTCGCAAATAAATATAAACAAACATTTGAAACAAATGATGATTATGAATTAATCAAGAAATATTTACTCAACGATTCTCCATTATACGGATACAATCGCCCAAAAATCTGGATTCATACCAAATATGAAGTAAATGCTAGAAAATGGAAAGATTTTTATTCTCGTAATACTACTGATTTAAATCAGCCATATATTCATTTAACTATCAAGACAATTATCGACCAGTGTGGTAAAGATTTTAACATCTGCCTAATAGACGACGACTCATTTAGTAAATTACTTCCTTCTTGGGATGTTGATTTAAATAAGGTAGCTGGACCTAATAAAGCGCATCTGCGAGAATTAGGTATTCTTCAGTTAATCTATTTTTATGGTGGTATGACTGTGCCTAATTCATTCGTCTGCACTAAAAACCTAAAGCAGTTTTATGATAATGGTGTCGCGTGGAATAAGCCATTTGTATGTGAAAATATTAACCGCAATACAAATCTTTTGAAGAGCGTCGGAAATAAAATGTTTTCCCCAGACGTATCATTCGTAGGCGCATCAAAGAACGACCCAGTTATATTGGAATTAGTCGAATATTTAAAGACACGTAATAGTTCAGGACATTATTCAAATGAGAACGAATTCGTAGGTGATGTGTCTTATTGGTGTGAAAATGCTATTGAAAATCAACGAATGAATTTACAAGGGGGTGAATTGATTGGTATCAAAAGTAACCAAGGAAAACAAATCATACTTGAAAATTTAATGGAAGAAGCTTATATTCAATTTCATCCTGATTCATATGGTATTTTAATACCTGCGGATGAAATTTTAAGACGACCTAAATACCAATGGTTTGCTGTTCTCTCATCTGAAGCAGTATTAAACACGAATGCTATTATTTCCAAACATTTACTATCTAGTATCGCTGATAGTGAAGATATGTATCGTCAAGATAAAGAATTACGTAGTGTAGTTACCATATAAGTTTAAAAAATACAATATAAACATTTGTGTATTATATTGTATAATGGAAGAACAAATTGAACCCAAACTCGTCAAATATTCATTTGATGAATGTATTAGTAAATCGACGGATACAATAAATAATCTATATACCCGTTATAAAGATGATGAATGGATGACCGCCAAAATTTATTCGTATATTAATAACCAACTTACAAATGTCATTGATAATATCAAAAATACACACGAACAACGAGTGTCTCGTATAGAAGAATTAACAACCGAACAAGACAATTTTATCCATTCATTTTTAAGTGATAATCAATACTTTTTTAATTCAGCAACCGATAGATTTTTCTATTACGATGGGGTGCACTATCAAATCATTAGTGAAGATGATATTTTACATAAAATTTTAACTACAATTACAAGGGGAAAAAACTTGATGTCTTGGAAACAGCGAACCAAAATCCATATTATGAAACGAATAAAGGATACAAGTCTTATTTCAAGTATACCCGAATCGATGACTATTCAATCTGTTATTGATTCATTGTATCCAACCATATTCGCAACACGAAATCAAGCCAAATATTTTCTTACTATTATTGGTGACAATATCCATCGTAAAAATTCAAATCTAATTCATTATATTAAACCATCATCTCGTCAGTTTATCAGAGAATTAAATTCTGTTTGTCAATTCTTAATCGGTATTACCATAGGTCAGACTTTCAAAAACAAATATCACGACCATTCATATACAGATTGTCGTTTAGTAACCATTAATGATACTGTTCGTTACGAGCATGTTTGGAAAAAAATTATCCATAATTTGTCATTAGACCTTCTATGTGTAGCATCTCATTATTCATTACGATATAGCTCTTCTGATGAATTTGTGATGTCATATAGTAACGATGATGAACTTTTATTTTCAGCGTTTTACGTGAAAAATATGGACCCTGACTTGCTTATTACTACCTTCATTACTGAATATCTCGACATTACCTTACCAGACAAAAATACGATAAGTAATATTGTGCCAGAAAATCAAGATGGTGTAATTCGTGCCCCGCAAATTACTTGGAAAAATATGCAATATCTATGGAAACATTTTCTTGATACGAAAAATCTTCCCCCCATTATGTTTCTAAATACATTTAAATGTGCTCTTCAACAGAAGCTTAGTATATATTATTCTGAAGACCAAGATTCCTTTATAGGAATATGTAGCAAACATTTACCCGCTATTCAGAAATTTCTATATTTCTGGAATGAGACAATTGTTCTTGATAGCACTGAATGTGATTTTGAAATTGAAGAAATTGTTTCATTATTCAAGAAATGGTGTAATATTAATAATATTGGAAGCATTAATATGAACGATAAACAGATTATTGATTTAATACAGTATTTCTTTCCAACAATTGAGATTGAACGTGATAAATATATTTCGGGTATTTGTTGTGGTTTATGGGATAAACAACAAGATATTCAAACCGCATTAGATAGTATGAAAGAACTAATTCGGAGTAAAAAGAGCAATACTGGGGTATCGTCACCAGGACTAAATCATCATATTTCTATTTATGACGCGTATACATATTATTGTAAGTTTTTTTCATCGGGGTCATCATTAATAGTAAGCAAAACCTATTTTGAAAAGTACATTTTTGAGAATTTTGAAGACTATATTATTGATAATAAATTTTTGTCATATGAGTGGTACATTCTCTAAATTGTAGTATAGTTATATTATCAAATTATGCTACAATTAATCCTTTTTTTCTTTCTTATTTTTACGGGTCTTGCTCTTCTTTACATATCCAAACTTTCCTTTCTTTGCTGAAAATCCGTGTTTCTCTAAACGCATTTCTTTCTTTGCGGTTTCGTGTTTTTTTGCTGAAACGAGTCTTCCCCATTTATTCATTAATATATCGTCTTTTGTAAGACCCGCCTTTGTTTTATATGCGGTTCCATTATGTACTTGTTCTCTTGAACCAAATAATTCTTTGTATTTCTTTCCTTTTACAGTATAAGTTCCATCTTCAGCGCGAACAGGACGTTTCATAGTTTTATTCTTATATACATTAGATAGATTTTGTTTCTTCTTTCCACCTTTTGTAGGTGTATTAAATCCAAATAACCCAGGTCTTCTCTCCTCATCACTTTCATCATCATCACCAAATAAACCAGCACCCCTTTCCTTATTATCACCAAATAAACCTGTCCCCTTTTCATCATCCTCACTCTCATCATCATCGCCAAATAAACCTGGACCATTTTTTATAGGTGTAGATGTTTCAATTACACGTCTCTTTTTTGATGGTCCTTCTACTCTTGGAGGACCAGAAGAAGCTTTATTTTGTATTAATTCTATAAATTTTAAATTATGTTTATCACATATTATTACTTCCGGGTCAAGGTCATCATCACCGAACTCTGACACTCCTTTCATATTATTTGCCGCATATCCAGCATATTCGTTTTCGCATAGGTACATAGATAAAGCATTATCTTTACCTGGAATAGATTTACGTTTATGGTCGTTGTGAAATCCATAATTTTCATCCAATATCTTTTGTATTTTGTCAGATGCGTTTGTATATAAGGTTTCATTTGGTTTGTCTATAGCGATTAATCGTAGCTCCTTATTTGTCGCGAACTTGAATATATTTCCGGTTTCTTTCGCATACTTACTAGCATATTCATTTGTGAGAGCAAAAAATGTATGACGTCTTTCTTGTAACTGTTCTGGTGTTGATATATGATTACTCCCGTGGTATAATACAGTTCCTTTGGGTATAATATAATATGTAATACCGGATTCAGTAATTGGTTCAAAGTTAAACTCTTCTGAATTCATTATATATTATATTATGATTTTTGTTGACTATAACTCATTCAATTGATGTAAAATATCTTCTTCATCTGTCTGGAATACTTCTTTCAATGGTATATCTAAAGTATAGATAGAATCACCCGCAAATTGTATTTTTTCTATACTACTTCCAGTAAATGCGTTCTGGTAAACATTGGTAACATTATAAGTATTTCCATTTACGTCATATATTGTAGGAGGGATTATAATACTACCTGTTAAATTAGTCCCTAAAACGGTGCCATTCGCAAGCTCAGTTGTATCATTACCAATAGCGACTTCCGTGCTTGATAATATAGTATATACCCATAATCGCTTGATTGTTATGACAAACGGTTGGGTATATTCATTAACAGTAATGTTTATTGTATACGTATTATTTGAACCATATGAAAATACATGATTGCTTATTAATTTGTCATTGTTAATTGAGAACAAATTGCTATCAACTTCATATGTAAAATTAGTGGAATCTATGTCCAGTATGGTTAATGTCCCTATTTCATGACCTATTTCATAACCTTCATATATTTCAGTTCCTGATAGTTGAATATTATTAACATTAACAGGAGCGTATGATTGATGTAAAACATATGGGTCGTTTGTCTGAGTTATTCTGAAATATTGTTTTAGTCGTTCATTAAAATCATATGTTATATTGTTTCCCGAAAATTGTATTTTTTCTATACTACTTCCAGTAAATGCGTTCTGATAAATATTGATAACCTCGTATGTATTTCCATCTATATCATTTATTGTTGGGGGGATTATAATACTACCTGTTAAATTAGTTCCTAAAACGGTACCATTCGCAAGCTCATCTGTATCATTACCAATAGCGGCTTCTGTGCTTGATAATATAGTGTATACCCATAATCTCTTGATTGTTATAACAAACTGTTTGATACCTTGTACCGAGGTTTCATTCGAAGTAGTAATATTTATAGTATATGTATTATTTGAGCCATATGAGAATACATGATTGCTTATTAATTTATCATTATTAATTGAGAACAAATTGCTATCAACCGCATATGTAAAATTAGTGGTGTCTGTGTCAGGTATGGTTAATGTCCCTATTTCTTGACCTATTTCATAACCTTCATATATTTCAGTTCCCGTTATTGTTAATATTCCGGTATCCGGTCCGACAATAAAATTCACATTTATATTTGCCGTTGCTACATTACTTATTACTCCATAATTATCCTTTACGTAATAAGAGAATGTATCAATACCTATATACCCATTAGGAGGAGTATACTTAATGTTGTTGCTAATTAAATCTGTGTTTTGTAAAACATCTAATACGCCATATTGCGGAAGTGTTTCTATTACGTATTGAATATAACTAGAACTAGTCTCATCTATATCAACATCATATCCGTTTAATTCTATTAAACGGTTGGTAGCATTAAATTCTACAATTGTATTTATATCATATGCAATTGGTGCGTGATTTTCCGCAATGATTATACTACTTAATGTAATAACCGTCTCAGAAGTAGGCACTGTTACAAAGTCCCCTGCGTTCTTTGTTTCCACTTCTCCACTATTAATAGATACATTAAATGTATCTTTTGTGACCTGTTCTATTATTAATGTATCATTTTCTAAATTGACTATGACTTTGTTACCAGGACTCGTGGTTATATACATAGCTGAATTTTCAAGATTGTCGGTAAGATTCACAGTCAATGGATTTTCAGATGTAGACATAGAACCATCTATTATTCTAACATTATCTATATTAGATGCTAATTGTGGGAATGGCAACGCATCAATAGGTATATATAAATCTAATTCTGTATCATCTATAGAAGTGACATTATAATTGGTTATTATAGCACTTATATTTGCCTTAACATTATCGCGTTTTTCTTGGTCGGTTGCGTTATCTGTATTATCAATTACAATATTTACATATGTACTATCCAATTGAGTGTATGAAATTGGAACACCATCTATTATAATATCTATAGGTTCGGGTAAACTAGATGGGAGTTGATTTATACTCACATTATAATCAACGTCATTCGGTAATATTACGATTGAAAAACGAGTAACTGCAAAAACGTTTGCTGTGTTATACGCAATCAATGTAACAATCGCAGAACCAGAAATATTATTATTATATGTAGTCGTTAACTCATATCCATCTACAGTTGCAGTAACTAAGTCTGGATTATCAGAAATCGCGGTAATCGTGGATAGTACATACGCGTCAACAAATGTATTTGATAGGTTAAATGTGTTACTACTGGCACCGACGTTAGTAATAATTGGGGGTAATATATTTACTATTGGAGGTTTTGGAAAAGGAATAATAATGTTCTTAGAAAACTTATAAGTCCCATCATTCGTAGTTATACGTATTGATAGACTATCTTGGTTTAATGTATTCGGAAATACAGTATTCGTATATAGTTTGTCATTTTCTATATAAAAAAGAGAAGTATCATCAATAGTATATGTAAATGAAAACGAATTGATATCTGTGCTATTTATACGTGCGGTTTCAGTTCCTATAGGGTAATTAACAAATAACTTATATGATGATAAAAATATGTCAGTCGGTCCAAATGTAGAAGCTAATGTTTTATTTACACTGTACTTAGATGATTTAGCTAGCTGCGATAATCGTGTGCTTCGTGTCATCATTTTATTATTACTAGAACTAGATATTTTGGAATTATCAGTTCTAGATACGCGGGGATTCGCACTAAACATTTTTGGCATTTTAATTAGGCCCCTATTATAGAATGATTAGAAAATTGAAAAGACTTAAGATGTAACTGTAATAAACAAATACTCCTATACTAATTATAGTAATAATGTCTTCCAGCACTAGTAATCTTGCCACCCAATATCAACGTAAAACTGATAAACAACATATTCTGGATAATCCAGATACATATATCGGTTCTGTTGAAAATGTAGATTCACAAATGTGGGTTTATGACGATGAAAAAAATAAAATTGTATTGCGTGACATTGAATATATCCCGGGCCTTTACAAATTATTTGATGAAGGTATTGTGAATTGCCGAGACCATGTAATTCGTATGATACATTCACCTCTACTTGATAAAAAATTCGTAACTTATATTGAAACTAACATTGATGAAGATGGAACTATCACTATGACAAATGATGGTAATGGAATTGACATTGCTAAACATCCCGAGTATGACCTTTGGATTCCAGAGATGGTATTCGGTCATCTACGCACATCTACTAACTACAACAAGGATGAAAAACGTATTGTTGGTGGTAAGAATGGATTTGGATTCAAGTTAGTTTTAATTTGGTCTTTGTATGGAAGGGTTGAAACAATCGACCATACACGAGGATTGAAATACGTCCAAGAATACAGTGATAATCTTGATAATATTTCCCCACCAGTTATTACTAAGGTTCCTAAAACAACTAAACCTTATACAAAGGTATCGTTTCGTCCTGACTATGCTCGCTTGGGAGTTCAAGGATTAACTCACGATATGCTTATGCTTTTAAAGAAGCGTGTTTATGATATTGGTGCGGTAACCGACCATACCGTTAAGAAAATCAAGGTAATGTGTAATAATGATATTATTCCAGTTAAGAACTTTCAACAATATATTGATTTATATATTGGCGGTAAGGATACGTCTAAGCGTGTATACGAAACTAAGGATGAACGATGGGAATATGCGGTAGCACTTTCCCCTACTCACGAATTTACTCACGTTTCTTTCGTAAATGGCATTTGTACTTTCAAAGGAGGTAAACACGTTGACTATATTACAAGTCAGATTACACGTAAGTTATGTGATTATATTGAAAAGAAAAAGAAGGTGAAGGTCAACCAATCCGCTATTAAAGAGCAGTTGATGTTGTTTGTTCGCTGTGATATTGTAAACCCATCATTCGATAGTCAAACTAAAGATTATATGAATACACCTTTTGCTAAGTTCGGTTCGTCTTGTACGGTATCCGAGGGGTTTATTGAGCGCGTGGCAAAGATGGGTGTAATGGATACAGCGTGTTCCCTCACGGAGGCAAAGGATAATAAACTCGCTAAGAAAACTGATGGTTCTAAAACGAAATCTGTTCGTGGTATTGCTAACTTCATCGATGCTAATTTGGGGGGAACTTCACAATCAAAGGACTGTGTTCTTATTTTATGCGAGGGGCTGAGTGCTATGTCCGGTATTGTATCTGGATTGTCAAGTGAAGATAGAAACACGATTGGTATTTATCCATTGAAAGGTAAGTTGTTGAATGTTCGTGGAGAGCAAATTAAGAAAATTAGTGAAAATAAAGAAATCAATGATATTAAAAAGATTCTAGGATTGGAAACTGGTAAGGAATATGAGTCAATTGATGATGTGAATAAGTATTTGCGATATGGTAAAATTATGTATATGACCGATCAGGATTTAGATGGGTCACATATCAAGGGACTTTGTATCAATCTCTTTCATAGTGAATGGGCGTCATTGGTAAGGATACCTGGGTTCATCTCGTTTATGAATACACCTATTCTTCGTGCTAAAAAGGGCACTCAAGTCAAGTTGTTCTACAATGACGGTGAGTATAACCAATGGAAGGAAACATTTGAAAATGGAGTTCCTACTGGGTGGACGGTAAAGTATTTCAAGGGTCTTGGTACATCTACATCGGCTGAATTCAAAGAATACTTCGCAAACAAAAAGGTTGTTGACTTTGTTTACTCCGGACAACATAGCGACGATACGATTGATAAGATTTTCAATAAGAAGCGAGCAGATGACCGAAAGAAATGGTTAGAACAATATGATAAGGATTCTTATCTGGATACAAGCAATCCGTCAGTTCAATACGAGCAGTTTATCGACCAAGAGATGATTCATTTCAGCACATATGATTGTGCTCGGTCTATTCCTAATATGGTTGATGGTTTGAAGATTTCACTTAGAAAGATTCTATTCTCAGCATTCAAGCGTAAGCTAACCTCGGAAATTAAAGTAGCGCAATTTTCAGGCTATGTATCAGAGCATAGTGCGTATCATCACGGTGAAGCAAGTTTGAATGGTGCTATTGTCAATATGGCACAGAATTTTGTAGGTTCTAATAACATTAACCTTCTTGAACCAAACGGGCAGTTTGGAACCAGATTACACGGTGGAGATGATAGTGCGTCAGAGAGATATATCTTTACTATGTTAAACTCACTCACACGCTCACTCTTTCCTGACGCAGACGATTCAGTGTTGAATTATCAAAATGACGATGGCACAATTGTAGAACCCGATTACTATGTTCCTATTATTCCATTCGCACTAATTAATGGTATTTCAGGTATTGGCACAGGTTTCTCGTGTAGTATTGCTCCTTACAACCCAAGGACAATTATCGAATACCTAAAGAATAAGCTGTCTAAGAAGGATGTCAGTTCAGTTGAATTCCTACCTTACTATGAAGGGTTCAAGGGAACTGTAAGTAAAATCGCCGAACAAAAATACCTAATCAAGGGTGTATATGAGAAGATTACCGATGATAAGGTGCGTATTACAGAACTACCAGTAGGCACGTGGACTATGTCATATACATCTTTCCTTGAATCACTCGTAGATGGTGTTACTGATAAAAATGGTAAGAAGTCTAGTCCATTACTTCGTGACTTCACCTCTATTTCTACAGAAGTTACTGTTGACTTTACTGTGGTTTTCCCTCGCGGAAAGTTGGCACAACTAGAAGGTGAAGTTGACGCAAATAATTGTAATGGAGTGGAAAAGTTGTTGAAGTTATTCACTACAGTAAGCACTACGAATATGCATATGTTTAACTCTGAATGTAAACTTCATAAGTATTCTTCTCCGGAAGAGATTATTGACGATTTCTATAGTGTTCGTATTGGACTGTATCACAAGCGTAAGGCGTATCTAATCGCAGAGATGGAGAAGAAACTAGTTCGTCTATCCAACAGAGCAAAGTATATTCAAGAAACTTTGGCTGGAACTGTTGATTTGAGGCGAAAGAAGTCCGAACAAGTTACAGAACTTCTAACAAAGAAGCAATACGCAACTATTGACGGAGATTTTAAATACCTCATCAAGATGCCTATGGATTCAGTAACTGAAGAAAATGTTACAAACATTATGAAAGAAAAAGAAACTACCGAACAAGAGTTGGATACTCTCAAGAAAACAACTGTAGAAAAGATGTGGACGGTCGAACTAAATACATTAGAAAAGGAATACACAAAGTACAAGACAAAGCGTGAAAAGATCCAGATTGGAGAAGGCACAAAAACAAAGTCACAAGCCGCTAAGAAGAAGGTTGTTATCAGAAAGAAAAAGTAAATAATATTATTGGCATTAGCTTACAGATGTAAAATCATAAAAAATATATTGTATATATATTTTTTATTTGGTATGTAGTGTAACTATAGCATAGTTGTTTCAAATATTTTACTGGTTACAAGATATGGGTCACAATTAGAACTTGGACGTCTGTCTTCGAAATAGCCCTTCTTATTCTTTACATTAGCATTACCTATTCGTATAGATGCTCCTCTATTTGCTGTTCCAGATGTAAACTTATCATATGACGCAGTTTCATGTTCTCCTGTCATTCGTTTTTCATTTCCACTACCATATACCTCCATATGTTCGTTGTGCTTTTTTGATAATTTATCAATCGCACTAATTATATAATATAAACCATCCTTCACATGACTGCCTTCACGCATTTGTTTCGTACTGTAATTAGTATGGCATCCAGACCCATTCCAATCACCTGACAATGGTTTTGGATCTATATTTATGATTACGTTATGTTTTTCTGCGATTTTTTGTAGAAGATAACGAGCCATCCATAAGTTATCGCCCGCTTCTATTCCTTCACACGGTCCTATTTGATATTCCCATTGTCCTGGAGCTACTTCTGCATTAATACCTGATATAGTAATCCCATAATTTATACATTCTAATAAGTGTTCTTCTGCTATTTTACGTCCAAACGCGTTTTCAGTGCCTACGCTACAATAATACTGACCTTGTGTTTTATTTTCGTCATATCCCAAGGGTTTATTTGTATTTGGGTCTATTATAAAATATTCTTGTTCTATACCAAACCACGGTTCCGCATAAATTTTTTTATTAAATATTTCAGTAGCATTATTACGATTGTTTGTTTTTAATGGTTTATCTAATGGGGTATATGTATCACATAACACCAACATATGAAACAAATCGTTTCTTGACGAGAATATACGTCTTGGTTTTATTATTACTTCTGAATCAGACCCGGAACTTTGGTTTGTTGAACTACCGTCGTAGTTCCATTCAGGTATGTCTTTCATCTTGATGGTATCAATACTCTGGTTATGTATTACCTTTATTTTTGAACGTAGATGATAATCATTATCTATCCACACATATTCCAATCGTAACGCCGACATTATTATAAGTATTAGTATAATGATTTGTTTATGTATTTTTTGTAACACTATAGAAAATTGATATTTTACCATTTATTCATACATAACAAACTATACAATCAATAATGGAAGAACTATTACTCAAAGGTTACCTCTATAGGTTTAAGATGTCCGGAACTAGACAGTTTACAGCAAGGTTTGATGAGATTTCCGGAACGGGGAACACATTATTTGTTACAGAATATACTGACGAAAACGGACACGTTCCTGGTGTAAGAACTTTACCATTTCAGTGGATAAAGAGCATAGAGTTGGTAGAAGAAGAACACAATGAAATTGAAACTATATCATTAGATACAGTTGACAATAAAAATGGACGTAAAAAATCAAAACCACCTAAGATGGTAAATAATTTCATAGACTAACAAAAAATATAAGTATAATATAACATTATGTTTTCCGTACAAAAAAGAACACTTCTTTTTTTACTCGCGTGTATACCAGCTAGAATGATATTGGCAGCATTACCTTTATATATAGAGTCATCATATCTACCATATTATGGGTTGTTATTATTATTACCTACTTTAGGATTTCTCTACCTATATTTCAATAATTTACGATTAAATGCGGTTGAAGCGGGAGGACATACTTGGTGGGCGGATTATCGTTTGATACACGGTCTTCTATACTTATGTGCGTCTATATATGCTCTTCAAGAAAAAATACTCGCGTGGGTTCCCTTAACAATTGATGTTGTCTTGGGGCTTGTATTTTTTGCAATTAGGTATTTATCGTAATGTTTATTTTTAACTTGGAATTTTAACAAACTCGTTCTCGGCATAAAACACAACAATCTCCAGTATGTTTGTTATGTTTAATATTGTTTGTAAAACAGACCGCGCATACTTTATGTCTGCATCGTGGAATCACATAATTAGATTCTTCAAATACACACATACATACCGGACACGTTTCAGCCTCGTGCTCTTTTTCGGTCATTGTCTTTATTGTTTCGTTGCACTTTAATATACTCTTATTTATGGCATTTGCGGTTTCGTTATAACAACTACCATTGTATGGAACACGATTTTCTATATCTATATCTTCATCAATAGCTGGATATTGTTGGTTTAATAATAAAATTTCGTGATGAGATGTTTTTCTGAAATAACTCGGATATTGATTATGTTGAATAAAATCATCTAAATCATTCTTCATCTGTAACTCTTTAAAGAATTGGTCTAGTTCCTCGTCAGACATTTTTGGGTGTGCTATTAGTAAGCATTAGTTAGTTATATTTAATTATAATAATAAAAAGTTTTCAATTTTTACATACAGGTTGCCAATATTATCTCATAATAAATGTATAGAATGGGACACAGCGGTGCTAAACGTAGTAGTCAAATGGCTAGTTATATGAATGGAGATTTTGGAGGGGGTCCATCTAAGGCGGGATTACCTTATCAAGTGGGAAGAAGTTCGGCAGTTAGTTTTGCGTTTAGACAAACTTCGCAGAATCTTACTTTGTTGAGAGGACGTAGATACACGCGTAATGGTATAGTATTTTACAAATAGCTGTAACGCAACACGAATAAATATTACAATTATAGAGTGATTTCACTGAAATTCATAGATTTTACTCGTGGAATTTTTATAGGAGGTGTCCTGCGAATATGTTTGGGTTTATTGTGTAAATTACGATTTAGTTTATTGATGAATTGTCTTTCATTTATCTTGTCTTGTAATGTTCTTTGTTTTTGTTTTATGCCATTCGGAACAAAATATAAAAACGTGTACGTTGGGCCATGTAATGATTGTGTTACCTTCATTGTTTTCTTGTTTTACGATTGTTTCTATACTATTAAGTCATTCAATTTTACTCAAAAAAAATACACTATATACAAATGTATTTTTTTTATGTCTTGTTTGACTAGCAGCTAATTCGTCTTTTACGAACATTCTTTTTCAGGAACTTATAAACTATTAAATGATCGTAGTTTATAAGTTTATTTTCTATCTCATTCGAACACCCTTTACATATAATCATTGTTGTATTGAACTTATGAGGAAAGGATAATTGACATGCTGATTGACCGCATACTCCATTTCCACATTTGTTACATTCTTGAGTGATATTGTTACAATAGCATTCGTTACAATATTCTTTATCGGCGATGCTGTCTACTGAAACACTCCGTTGGTTTATTAAATTAAATTTAAGGCTCATATTGACCTGGCATTATTGTTGTATTACTTTACATATGAAAAGTTTTCAATTTTATCTTGTATTGTTTACATACCTACTCATTCTTAAGTTTAAATAATTTTACGCTAAATAATATAAGCACTGTCGCATATAACTACATATAAAATGCCGAAAGTTGACATTGATTATTCTAATACTATATTTTACAAGATTTATTGTAAAGATTCAGCTATAGATGACCTATATATAGGACATACTACCAATTTCGTTCAGAGAAAACACGCACATAAACAAGGTTGCACAAATAATAAATCGTCCAATTACAATTGCAAATTATACCAGACTATGCGAGATAATATGGGATGGGACAATTGGACTATGGAGATTATTGCATTTCATAATTGTGACAATTTATACGCAGCTAAAAAACTAGAACAATCCTATTTTGAAGATTATAAAGCTACCTTGAATAGTATAGAACCATTACCGAAACCAAAACCGAAACCAATATTAATGAAATATACACATCCGAATGAACGCCCTCATTGTGAGGTATGTGATGTTTATTTTGGTTCTAATAATCTACTGGATATACATTACACAACTAACAAACATCGTAAAAATGTTACTAGGTGTGAATCTATGAATAAAGAGACTATATGTTCTGGTAAATTTATATGTAAAGATTGTGACTATTATACGTCACGTGAAAGTCAATATAAACGTCATTTATCTACCACTAAACATACACTTAGAACAAATGGAACAGATTTAGTTCATAACAATAAGTTTGAATGTGAATGTGGTAAAATATATAGTTGTAGGCAGAATTTGTATCGTCACAAACAGATGTGTAAGGGTGTAGAACACGACCAAAATCAAGCAGTTCCTGTATCAAATACAGTAGATTCCTCCTTGGTAATAGAGCTACTGAAACAGAATCAAGAATTCAAGGAGATGATGATAGAACAGCATAAACGGATGACAGAACAACAGGATACTATAATAGAGTTATCTAAGAACGCTGGAAACACAACAAACAATAATACCATTAACAATACAACAAACAACAAGTTTAATCTGAATGTATTTTTGAACGAGACTTGCAAAGATGCTATAAACCTAAATGATTTTATCTAGTCGATAGAACTGACCGTAAACGACTTTATCAATACTGGAGAAGTTGGTTATGTGAGGGGTATATCAGACATCATGTTGGAGCGTATTCGTGATATGCATCCACACGTAAGACCAATTCACTGCACTGATTTGAAACGTGAGACAGTCTATGTAAAAGACTCTGATGTATGGGCGAAGGAAGATGAAACAAAAACTCATATACGGAAGGCAGTCCGCATAGTAGCAGATAAGAACAAAGCTCAAGTCCACCCGTGGATAGCTGAAAATCCTAAATATGATGTATTAGATACTCCCGAATGTGATAAATTTTTTGAGTATTCAAAAGCTTCATTAGGTGGGTATGGTAAAGAAGAAGACGATAAATTTGAAAAGAGAATAATAAACAACATACTAAAGGAAACAATGATAGATAAAAATCAAATATCTAACTCGTAAAATATAATCTGAATCAAAATCAAATTATATTTTGTAAATTTACATAAAGTTTTTTTGTTCTAGTTGCTTGAAATCGCGGTCGTGATTGCGAGGTAATTCAAGTGGAACAACAAGTGTGCTCTGGTCCTGGCAGTATTTCATATAACTAATTGTAGAACTGTATACTGAAGGAATAGCATAATCTAATACAAGTTGATTTAGTCGTTCAACTTGACCTGTAATATCATCTTCACGATGTTCTGCGTTCTGTAAGTAAATACTACGCATAATGATTTTGAGTGTATCTATATTTTGAGGAGCAATAACAAATTTGTTTGAAGATGCTTTATATACACCTGCTCTAAGTGCGTTTTGTATAATTTGAATATTACCTTCAGAAAAATATACTTGTGCGAGAACATTAGATTCGAGGTCTCCACCAAGTGCCTCGCGATATTCAGTGGATTTATTCTTAAGTGCGATTTTCTCTTGCATTTTAAATACGGCGTCAGGTGAAGGGGGTTCAGCAATATTTACCCGCCCGTTATATCTGTCGGTATTAATAATTTTATTGATGTTATCAAATGCCAAATTGTAATTCATAGTTTTATATAATTGGTATATATTTTCATTGACAAAATAAACGGCATTGAGAACCAACTCACTAAATATATTTAGTATGTCGGCAACAAAATGTATAGAAATAGTATATACAATGGATAATTTTTACATGATAGTTATAACTGTGGCGATAATTGCGTTAATATTAGTGCTTACATATGTTGGTATGATAATGGCGTATGGAGAAGGAACTACTACATACCCCCCTCAAAGCACAACGTGCCCTGATTATTGGGAAGTGAATGAAGATAAAAAATGCAAGATTCCCAATGATGAAGGGAAAAACATTGGTTCTATGTATGAGAGTGGTCTTCTAGTTGACAGTGTAAAAGAGACTCCTGGATTAGATGAAGGTCAGGATGTAATTGATTTTTCCCATGTTGATTGGAAAGCATCCGGTCAGGAAATCTGCGCTAAACAAACTTGGGCTAACGCTCACGGTGTAGTATGGGACGGCGTATCAAATTATAATGATTGTTAAATGTGGTGATTTATTTCATAAAGTTATATTATGGAATAAATTATATAGTAAAGCTGATAACACGCTGTTGTTCCAATGAAGAATAATCTAATTTATCTAAAGAAACTGCGTTTTGATATAAAGTATTAACTGGGAATGTTTTTTTTGTTGGGTGAGTTACCACTTCCATAATTCCGTATTTTAAACGACGTATGGTGGATAGTTCTCGTTTAATTTCATTCACTCTTAAATCCATAGCGGTCTTTAGGAACTCTCTATTATTAGTTTTTTTGTATTCATCAATAAGTTGTTTGCTCTTTTCGATATAAGAAAATAAGTTATCTTGTGCTTTATGTAAGCTCTTAATCGTATCAGCATTATTATATAAATTGTTATGTGTTTCAAGGTAAGATTTATATGAGTTCTCGTTCTCGGTGTATAATTCAAGAGTTTTTTTGTATAAATTAACATTCTCTTCACTAGAGACATAATCAAACAAATCGTTAAGCTTTTCCATATCTATAATTTCGCGCGTTTTCTCAAAATCTTCCTTTGTTATATCAAACATCTCTTTAAAGTGTAATAAAAAACCGGCAAATAGTTCAACATTAAGATTACAAGGATTTTGTGTATCACCGCAAATAGCCTTGTATATGTTCTCATCTCTGGTGAATATGGTACCAACTTTGCGTTTGCATTTAATACATTCAGGTGTATATTGTTGAATTAGACGTTTTGCGATCTTTTTATTTGGTTCTTTGTCATATATCTTTTTCCTTTTCTCGTGAATCTTAGTTTCATATTCATTTTTCATACGAAAGTATTGATTCAGAGCGTCTTTATAATTAGTATTGTCTTCGTTCTCATTATTATCGTCCCCGACAATATGTCCTACATCCGAATTACGGAAGTTAATACTGGGGTTATTATCATATATTAAGTTAGTGATTGTGTCAATGTTCTCAATTAGAGTTATTTTGTTGTTAGAAATATTAAGTGTTTTCAGTTTAGTAAGACCTTCTAGGTTTAATTGTTGTAGTTGATTAAAATCACATAATAATTCTTCTAAATTGGGTGGAAGGTTCTCTAATTGTGTAAGTTTATTGTGTGAAAGATTAAGAGATTGAAGGTTTTTTAAATTAGAAACATCGATATCTTCTATCATATTTCCTGAAAGATTAATAGAAGATAGAGAACTAGGTAAATTCTCAACCATTTTTAGGAGGTTATCAGTGCAAGTGAATGAAGTAATTCCTTTGGGTATATTTATAAGGTTGGTAATCTCACCTTTACCCAAAATGATAGTGTCAATCAATCCAAAACCTAAATCTCTGAGTGGAGAAAGGTCAATATCACCGTGAAGTTGTTCTTGTATCGTTAAATTGGTAGATTGTCTGGAATAGTTCTCTAATATATCTAATAATCTTGATTGAGCGGTATTATGTTCAACAATAATATTTTCGCGCTGTTGATTTGTAATACTCATACTAATTTATAGAATATGCATATAATAAAATTGTATATTATCCGGATATGAAAGGTAAATTAGAAATACTGGAAAATTTGGTTTCTTCATCATTTTTCCTTTGGTCTTGGTAAAATCGTATCTTAGACATCACGTATTCTTGGTCTTTTATAAGTTTTTGTTGTCTATCATATTCATTCGGTTTTTGTGTATAACAATAATACAGAGTAGCAACCACAATCGCACCGAATATAAGGAGAACCCCGATATTAAGCACATAAAAATACACATCTACCCGTTTGGAATGGCATTTTTGAAGAGTGTTAAATAGATAGTTTTTGACGGAAGGTTCAATCAACGTAGCTTCGTCCATTATTATTTGAATATACAATAAAAGTGGATGAAAATGTCATTACATATACGCTAAATAATACATTACAAACAAGTAAGAAAAAATAGCGATAACCATAGAAACACTCCAAATGGGGATGACGGTTTTATGTCTATACCCGACTCCGAATTGTCTAAATGACCCATCGTTATTGTATAACATAGTAGGCTTAGTCATATGAATAATAGAGAACAAAATAAGAAAAATGATAATAGAGATGCTAAGTTTATGATAACGTACAAACCCTTTCATTATATTGATATTTGTGATTTACAATATCAATATAAAAAATTTACGAATAAAAATAGCTAATCTTCTGGGAATTCATCTTCATCCCTGTCTTCTGGATAAAAATCTCCGTCCATATATTCTTCCCCTAGATCTTGGAAGTCATATGTGTCACGATTATAATCGTCCCCGGGTTCATATTCATCTCTCTTTTCAATATCATATATATCAAGCGATTCATTATTAGATTCTCCGGTCATTTCAGTCTGTTCTGTAAATATTTGTCCTACTAATTCACTTCTTTCGCGGTCATAAGTATCTTTATCGTATTGAAAGATACCTTTCTGTTGCCCTATATTCCACCTTTCTAATTTGTGTTTTTTGAACATATCTTCTATTTTACGTTCTTCAATACTCATATTACCCAAATAAGAAATAATCCCTTGTTTTTCTTTATCCTTTGAACGGTTGACCTTATTCATAATATTATCGTAGGTGATGTCAAGCGACAATTTATTCTCCTGTTCTACATCAATAAAAGTGATTAATAGGGAAGCAACCTTTTCTTTAAGTTCCAATAAATTGCCGGTAACAATCTGTATCTCTTCTAAATTATTTTGTGCGTCGGTCATGGTTTCATCAAGGTCATTCACTTCTGTTTGTAATTGGTCTGATACATTTGCGTCGTTCATAATATCTAGTCGGCGTTCTAGTTTATTAGTTTGAATATCTGCGATTAGCAGGTCAGAGTCATTGGAAAGAACAATATATTCATAAATAATAGAATAGAAACAATAAGTGTATAAACGGTAAATAGTTTGTTTGTCAAACATACAATGGAATGATTGAGAAATCTCATCAATGTCTTTAACAAATTCGGTTTGTAATGGTATATTTTCCATAAACATAGTGATTGTAGATAATCGTCTTCCCACTTCTAATAGTAATCTGGTAATAATTTTATCGGATTTGAATTTATGAAGTTTTGCGTAGTACTTTTCTATAAAATTAGAAATGTCATTCATATGACTCTCACTAACCCCCCAGTGAGCTGGAACCTTATAATAAAAAGGATTTTGATGTAATAATGCGGATGGATAAGTTCTTCCAATTGAAAATGATGCGTTTTGTATGAATTGA
>Ga0209533_1001541_pt1 | contig 21509 bp, 19 predicted proteins | sample COG_04_FD_184748 | JGI IMG/M metagenome (GOLD analysis project Ga0209533, IMG submission 184748) | Pelagic Microbial community sample from North Sea - COGITO 998_met_04 (SPAdes) (version 2) | ecosystem: Environmental > Aquatic > Marine > Neritic zone/Coastal water | place: Helgoland, sampling...
CTCACAAAACACCTTGTGTATTGGCAACACTTTCAGGCGAAGGCCCCGCCGCACTATGGACAAGCCGCGCCTTCGCCCGCCTCGGGATCGGCATTACTGAAGATGCCACCAAAGCATTTTTCCGCACGGAGATTATCGTGCAGGATAAAGCCACACACTGGACAATCACCAAGGACGCCGAAACGCACACCTTCACCAATATCGAAGACCTAGTGAATTGGATACGCCAACTGGGCGAATGTCACACTGCATCGAAATGAAACTAGATACATTTTATAATCACGCAGATCTCTACCGCAAAGAAAAGGTTGTCTATGCGCATTTCCTGAAGCCACATCGCGTGCTCTCGACCAGCCGGATCAATGGCGGCGTGCAAGAGGGGCTGGACTATTTGATCAACCATCAGTCCTGCGAACCGCGCAAGCACATCGATACCGATCTCGTCGAAGTCTATGTCAAAGATCCGCCTCGCTACATGAAGCGAATCACTTCCAAGGCTGGCATTGAAACGACCAACGCCGCCATCCTTAGCACCGCTGCCAACATGAACAACGCCGCGATCCAGCGGGCCGCGTTCAACGGCCTCGAAGTCATCGCCGTCTGCACTGCAGGTGTCGGTGGCAATGCTGGCCGCGCAGGCGACCCCGCCAGCTACGAGCAAACCGCCGACGGCGTCAAATCGCTTGGCACACCCACACCGCCCGCAGGCACCATCATCAGTATGCTCTTTATCAATCAAGAGCTCAGCCCTGGGGCGCTCCTCATCGCAGCCACCGTCGCGACCGAAGCGAAGTCAGCAGTCTTGCACGAATTGACCACCCCGTCGCGTTATTCCGGCAGCCTCGCCACCGGCACCGGCACCGATCAAATCGGGATCGCCGCACAACTCGGCACCGAAGTCGTCCATCACGATGCCAATAAACACTCCAAGCTCGGCGAGCTGATTGGCCAAGCGATGGAAGGCGCACTCCGCCAAGCGCTCAACCTACAGTGTGGTATGACGCCCGACTCGCGCCGCTCCAGCATCATTCAACTCGAACGCTTCGGCGACACACAAGAACGCTTCATCGAAGACATCTCCTCGCGCCTACCTGAATCGTTGCAGACCTTGTTTACCGACAACTTTCTAGCGATCAACCACGACCCCGTCACCGTCGGCGCCGTGCAAGCCTGCGTCCACGTAAAAGATCAGATCACCTGGGGCGTCTTGCCAGAGAGTTGCGCGAAAGACAGCCTACTCTATCAAACCGGTCTGATCGCCCGCGCAGTATGCGGCAAGGCGCTTGCCCCCGAAACTTTCCTCACCGACTGGAACACAGGCGACCTCGCTCACTCCAACGACGACTTTCTACAACTCATCCACCAAGCCTTCGCCACCGGGTTTGCCATCAAATGGCAAGGACGCTTCGAAGACTAGGGAACTCTCAACGCACAACATCGAACGTCCAACATCGAATAAGGTTAATGCAGCAACCAACACTCGATCGACGCGACTAGCGTCGCATCGCTACACTTCTCACTCTCACTTTCACTCTCACTCTATCACTCTCACTCTCACTCTATCACTAAAATCATGGCAGGTAACATATCCACACGCGCAGGCGACAAAGGACAAACAGGCGTCGGCGGCGGCGCACGCGTCGACAAAGACGATGCACGCATCGAATGCCTCGGCGATCTCGACGAAGCCAACAGTGCCCTCGGCCTACTCCGCAGCAAACTCCCGGCAGACCACGAATGGGAAGACGGGCTCAAACGCATTCAAACTGAGATGATGAATCTCATGGCGCACGTTGCCACACCGTCGGAGATCGAGCCACGCCCGCAATCTCCTTTACCCTCAGAATCCTCCGTATGGATGGAAGCTTGGATGAAAGAGATCGAATCAAAACTCGCCAGCGTTACAGAATATTTCCTGTTACCCGGAGGCAATGAAGTCTGCGCCCTCTGCCACATGGCCCGCACCATCTCGCGCCGCGCCGAGCGCCGCCTCGTCACCTTGCACAAAGCCGATCCCGTCGACCCCAGCATCCTACAATTTGTCAACCGTCTCTCCGACTTGATGTTCAAGCTCTCACGCGAAGAAACCCACAAACAGGGACTCACCGAAGACCGCTGGCGACTCTTTCGTCCAAATCGTAAGTAACGTAGAAGCGACACTCTTGTCGCTTTGCCACAGAGCCTTTGCCAACGCTAAAGCGACAAGAGTGTCGCTTCCACATCTCTCACAATGCCATCCACCAACGAACGCATCCTCTTCTCTTGGTCCAGCGGCAAAGACAGTGCCATGGCATTGACCGCTGCGCTCAAACAAGGCTACAGCATCGACTCTTTGATCACCGTCGTGCGCCATGATCAAAGCGTCAGCGTGCACGGTGTCTCACAAGACTTGCTGCGTGCACAGGCACATGCGTTGGGACTCCCACTGATCGAGGTCGAAGTCAATGAAGCGCAATCCTACGAAGTCGCCGTCTCTGCAGCGCTGCGTGAGCAAGCCGAACGCGGCATCCGAAAAATCGCTTACGGCGACCTCTACCTCAAAGACATCAAACAATGGCGTGAGCGTTTCCATGAACCACTCGGCCTCAAATGCATTTATCCAATCTGGCAAACCGACACCACCGAGCTAGCTCAACGCTTCATTCACTCTGGCTACAAAGCGATCGTTGTTTGCGTCGACACCAAACGGCTCGGCATTGAGTTTACAGGGCGCGACTACGACCAAGCCTTCCTCGATGACCTCCCAGCAGGCATTGATCCCTGCGGTGAGAATGGTGAATTTCACACCTTCGTTTACGATGCGCCCGAGTTCAGCGCAGCGATTGCCTTAAACAGAGCAACCCCAATCCTACGTGAATTCGACGATCCTGGGCATCGATTCACCTTTGGGTTTTGCGAGATTTCACGCGTATGAAAGCAATCGGCATACTCGGCACCTCCTCCAATGCGGGGAAAAGTTGGTTCGCCACCGCACTCTGCGCATGGCTTCGCCGGCAAGGCGTGCGCGTCGCACCATTTAAAGCGCAAAACATGTCGAACAATGCCTGCGCCACATTAGACGGCGGCGAAATCGGCATCGCACAAGCCGTGCAAGCCGCAGCCTGCGGCTTAGCTCCGCGCGTCGAAATGAACCCAATTCTACTCAAGCCCGTCGGCGATTCGACCTCACAAGTGGTGCGCCTCGGCAAAGCAATCGAGCAGGTCCACGCCCGCGACTACTACCAAACCATCGAGGACTCCTGGCAAGTGGTGCGAGAAACACTCGACGGCTGGCAGAGACAATGCGACGTGCTCGTCATGGAAGGCGCCGGCAGTCCGGTCGAGCTCAACATCGTCGACCGCGACATCGCCAACCTGCGCCCGATCCGCTACGTCAATGGCAAATGGATACTCGTCGCCGACATCGAACGTGGCGGTGTGTTTGCACAAATCGCTGGCACATGGTCCCTCATGTCCCCCGCCGATCAAGCCGCGGGCCTCGGCTATGTGGTGAACAAATTTCGCGGCGACACTTCGCTGTTTCCCGATCCCAGCCCCTATCTAGCAGAGCACTGCACGCTGCCCTACCTCGGACTCCTGCCACAGCGAAACCAGCTACAGATCGACGAAGAAGACAGCCTCTGCCTGCACAATGCCACCAGCGCCACGCAACACAACGGCATCGCATGGGTGCGCCTACCGCAGCTATCCAACTCGCAGGACATTCAGGCGTGGCGCAACGACACTGGGCTCAACGTCTATTGGGCCAGCACCGTCGCCGAAATCGAGCAAGCCTCCGCCATCATCCTGCCCGGCAGCAAAAACACCCTGCAAGACCTCGCATGGTTGCAGCAGACTGGTCTCGCCGCAGCGATCCAAGCCCGCGCCCAGGCCGGCGTGCCCGTCGTCGGCATCTGCGGCGGCTACCAAATGCTCGGCACCCAGCTCAGTGATCCCGTAGGTGTCGCAGGACTCGCTGGTAGTGCCCAAGGACTCGGCCTGATTCCAATGCAAACCGAGTTTCACGCCAATAAAACAGTCACCACCCGCCAATCGCACAGCGACGCCCAAACTTGGGAGACCTACGAAATCCACAGCGGACGATCCCATTGGCAGGGCACTGAGCCTCAGAATCCATTACTACAGATGCTCGATAAAGACGGAGCAAAGCTCCCCGAAGGCACTCGCCACGGCAACATCTGGGGCAGTTACCAGCACGGCCTGTTCGACGGCGCCCCGATGCGCCAGCGATTAATCGAAGCTGCCAATCTGCAGCAGGTCACAATTTCGCCCATATCACGCAAAGTTCAAGCCGACCAAACTTACACTGCCATGGCTGATCTGCTGGAACAGTGCCTCAACACCGAAGCCCTGAAACGGGAATTCGAACTGTAAGCATTCCTGTAGACACACAAAAACCGACCACACGAATGATCGTTTTTTGAAAAATGGACACCGCCCAACTAGCAGTCGTAAAAGGCGTTTTCAGCGACAAGGACATTATCCGCACGCACGACGCGTTTGTTGCCATCGGCCAGAACGAGCACCTTAGGCTTCCATGCTTTGGCCTCTTCAGCTTCGAATTGAGCAAAGGACATGATCACGAGTAAATCGCCGAGTTCGCCTTTGTGCGCTGCGGCACCGTTAAGCGAGATGGTGCGCGATCCCTTTGGCGCCTCGATTGCGTAGGTCTCGAAGCGCTCGCCGTTGGCGATGTTGGCAACAAGAATTTTCTCGTAGGCGACGAGGCCGACCTGCTCCATCAATGCGGAATCGATCGCCAGACTACCCTCATAGTGGAGGGCGCTGTCAGTGACTTCTGCGCGGAGCAGCTTAGACTTGAGGAGCGTGATTTGCATGATGATTAAAACTATTGGCGAAGGCCGATTTTGTCAAAAAGTGGCGCAGGTTGGAGAGTTTCTGCCCATTTGACAATTTGAATCTTACCCAACCCCAACATTCTTGGAGGAAACATTCACACCAATGCGGCCCTAGGCCTCTTCCTCGCGCACATCCACGGTGAAAGTGAACTGACTACCTTTGCCCTGCTCACTCTCAACCACCAGCGAACCACCGAGCCGATCAGAGATACTCTTACACAAGGCCAAACCGAGGCCCAATCCTTCATGAGGGCGGGCCAGCGAAGAGTCTCCCTGAGAAAATGCATCAAAGAGCTTGCCGTTTTCAATATACTGCGGATCAATGCCTGGCCCGGTGTCAGACACCTCAAAGCTTAAGCGAATCTCAGAATCGGAAAGATGTTCAAATTGAACCGCAACTCGGACTTCTCCTTTCGACGCAAACTTCAGGGCATTTTGCAGGAGCTTTCGTAATACCACGCGGATCTCGTGCTCCGAGCCACTGACATACTGGGGCAAATCTTCCGGAATATCCGACTGGATTTCAACTTGAGTTGCAGCTGTCTCTTCATTGATCAATTTAAGCATCATTGTCGCTGGGTTGAACGACAAACTCGACATCTCACTCTCACTCATCGAGAGCTTGGCATAGGTCAAAATATCCTGCACATGCTCGAAATATTTGAGGCTACAATCGCGGATGGTGGTCACAAACTCGCCCTGTTCCTCATCCAAACGCGTATCTTGCAGTAATTCGATAAATCCCAAAATCCCATTCATCGGTGTGTTCAGCTCGTGACTCACGATTTCCAAGAAATTATTTTTCGCGGCATTCACATCTTGACGGATCACAGCCTCCTGCTGCGTCGTAAACAGATAATTGTGATAACAACGATCCACCACTTTCTGAATATGATCGAGGTCAAAGGGCTTTTTTAAATACTCGGAAGCACCATAGCTGATCGCCTGACGGGCAGTATCCAGCGTCTCGTAGGCCGTCAATACGATCACCTCAGTGTGCACATCGATTTTCTTTACCTCACGCAGCACATCAATGCCACTCATCCCGCGCATACGAATATCCGTAATCACCACATCGAACGGTGCCTCTTTTGAAAACCGAACCGCCTCTTCACCCGATGTCGCAATCGTCACGTCGAAGTCGTCGCAAAAAATCATATTCAACGATTCACGAGGGCCTTCTTCATCATCGACGACGAGCAATCGTTTCGTAGGGAGTCCGGAAGGAGCAGTAGTCATAAATCAGAGGATAGGATAAGGTTGCGTGAAACTATGAGCGGAGCGGATGCCTCGGCTCAAGCCAAATTGAACTGCAAACGCACAGCATCGGCAACCTCGCCGGCATCAAAAGGCTTTTGCAATAAGGTATCCCCCCCAGACAAACCATAGGCAGAACGAGCCATCTGCGGCTGCTTATAGCTCGAGTAGCAGATTTTAAAACCGCCCCCCGCAGCGGCCGATGCCTGCTGCAGACGTGTCCGCACATCCTCGCCATAGCCATCCACATCAATCATCAGACCATCCACCTGCCCGGAACGTATCAGTGCCTCCGCCTCGTCCAAAGAATCCGCAGAGCGCAAGCGACACGCATCCCCGACCAGCAGCTCCAACGCATCGACCACCGGCGGGTAAATATCCATCACCAGAAGCTCCGGCAACAAGGCGACATCTGACCGACGTAATGCAGCAGAGGCCGCATCAATCATGGCCTCGGCAGGTGCCACCACCGGGGCATCCGCATCATAGGCGACTACAGAAACACGCACTCCCTCAAGCGCTTTAAGCGGCAGTCGATGCCTCAACAGATAACGCACACTCCGCAAATCCTTGCCCCGAAAAACACAGACGCAGGCATATGCATCCAACGGTTGAATCTTCGAGGGCTCCAAATCAAAATCCACCGCGGACGCCTTCAGCTTCTGATAAATATCTCCTGCAATCGCGCGCGACTCCAGCAGAGCGAGTACCACAGCCCCTCCACGTGATTCGCTCATATACGCCTCCAGCTCCAAATCCTTCAACAACTTCTCACGAGACGCACTCAAATCATACAGCACGTAAGCATCGATGACGCCCCCCTCTGCCACTTCCAACGAACGTCCCTCAGAATAAATCAGCTTACCATTGACCTCGAAGTGCAACTTCACGCGCTCGCCACGAACTTTACCAGCCTGAGTCAGTTGCGCTTCAATCAGAGCAGCGCCTCCCTCTCCCAGCAGTCGTCGAGCCACTTTATTTTCAATGAGTAGACTGCCAGTGGCATCAAAACAGACCACCCCGAGCGGCAGCTGATTGATCAAATACTGTAAAATAGAAGATGCCTGCTCCTTTTTGCGAAAATTTTGCGCCTGAGCGACCAGCGCTGAAACCACACTGGAAATCGCCCCCATCAAATGCAGATCTTCGGCGCCAAACGGGTGGCCATCCGCCCGACCAGAATACTTCAAATAACCACTGCTCCCCGCCGAGCCAGAAACCGCAATGACTGTCTCGCCTTGCCCCAGACTCTCAAAGTCAGGCTGCTCACTCGCCCCCGAAAACACATCACACAACTGAGCCGAACCCTTCAAATACAAATCTTTACCGACCAAACGCTTCAACTCATCGAGGAACCCGCCGAACTCATCAAACGACTCTAAACTTGACGCAACAGAGCGCAAGTAAGCCGCAGCCAACCCCGCCGGAGCGACGAAGGTGGGTGGCGCATCAGACGAGACCACCTGCTCAGTTTGTTGTTTTTTCATCTTTAGGGTGAGTGCATTTGAGTGAGACCAAGAACTTTGCGCCGCCCTCAGGATCGTTGATCACAGTGATCGCACCGTTGTGATTCTCAATAATACGTTTTGAGATGGCGAGCCCCAAGCCCATCCCCATGCGTTCGTCACGAGCGCCCGTATCTTTCGAAGTAATGAACGGATCAAAAATCCGGCTCAAAATCGCTTTGGGAATCCCGGGCCCATTATCCGCAACAGACACCTCCACCCAAGACTGCCCACGACCACGATGAGCCTGACGCTTCGCCACAGAAACCTTCACTTGCGGGGACTCTGTTCCATTCAAGGCCTGAATCGCATTTTCAATTAAATTACTAAACACCTGCACGAGTTGCCCCAGATTTGCAGAAACCGTCGCATCCACATCCTCGGCAGACGTAAAGCGCAGTGCCACCCCATGCGTTTGCGCCAGCTTCGAGCTGATATCGACACTGTTTAGCAGCACCTCATTGATAGAAATCTGAGCCTTCTTGCCCTTCTGATTCTGCGAGTAGTGCGCCACCCCTTCAACAATACTGGCAATACGTTTCACATCCCGAAGAAGCACTCCCTTGAATTGATCTGACACTCGATCTAGAGACTTCCCAGACTCTACCATCGAGGCAAACGTCTGGACCGACACCAACGGATTACGAATTTCATGCGCTAAACCCGCGGCCATCGTGCCTAAGGCCACCAGTTTATCCACCTCACTCGCACGACGCTCGAAATCACGTGTCCTGAAATTGATACCAATCTGAGCGCCCACATTAAACAAGATGGATACCTCCTCTTCACTCCACGCTCGCGGCTGTTTCGGCGGGCCAACCAAGATCAACCCAAACACTTCATGGTTCGCAAAGATCGGCACGATCATCGAGACTTTCAGTTCATTTCTCAGATCCACGAGCGCCCGATAATAAGACTGATCAATATCCCCGTATATCTGATCCAACACGAGACAGACCGGCTGCTGACTCAACGCCTCAACAATCGGGCTATCAACATCCAAAGTATAGCCCTCGGGCTCCTTTATAAATTCACCAGCTAAAACCGAACAACGATACGCACTGTCAAACGGCTCCATCACATACACCGCTACCCCCGTCACATTCAGCGATTGCATCACAGTCTCAGCCGTCACCTCAAAAATAGACCCATCCTCCGCAAGGTCGGAAAGCCTCGTCGGCAGATCCTTAAGCTCAGTCAATGCACTCGCCCGCTCGCGACGAAAGACGCCCTCAAGTATGTTCTCCGTCCAAAACTTCAAACGTGGGACGCCCCAAAAAATAACAATACTCAGAACAAATGCCAGCACCCCGCGAAACCAAAACTCATCAGACGACATGGGATCACCCGTAGCAGTTCGATACAGCGCGGTAATCAACAAATAAAACAACGCCGCTGATCCACTCAAAAGCAACCCAACCGATGCCTTATAAAAATCAAGACTCACACCTGACACTCGACTACTGTAAAGACCATGCCCTAACAGGAACACATACACCGCCACCAATACATTCCCATACGGTTGAATCGGAATATCATACCACAAGGGGAAATTCGTCGCCCCGCCCAAGAAACCCACAATACACGTTGATAAAACAAAGATTTGATCCGAGGCCTTGCTGCCAATGTTCAGCTTCCATCCACGGAGAAGGACCCATCCACTCGCAATCAAATAGCCAAAGAAATACAGCAAATACAACCAAGTCAAAGGACCTGCATCTGGCCAATACATGTGCGAAGGCCGAGCGGACACTCCATCCACGATCAGTCCGGTCGGCATCAAACAAATCAAACCGCAAGCACCGAGATAACCCAACAACACACCACGTCGAGACTCCACCCCGGCCAGTCTCAAAGAGAAGTGATACAATGTGATCGAAATGAATATCGAAAAACAGGTCAACGCACGGCAAAAGAACTCAGCAACAATCTCATCCGCCGTCACCTGCCAGAGAAAATATGCTCCAGCCCAGGCCGAAACAGAAATTAAGAAATATAAATAGCGACGCCGAATCGGACTGCGATCCCGCGCACCCACCAGAAAGGCGATGAGCAAAATAGCCGCTGAAAAATTCAGCAAAGAAGAGATCGTAAGATATGTATTCACTTCACAATACGGATAACATTGGCCTGATGACCAAACGAACGACAGCTACGAGTTTCCATAAAACCAACTTGAGCGGCAAGGTGCTCTAATTCTTCCACGTCAAAAAAATGATACACGCCCGTATCTTTCTTCAGTTTGATTCGACCAGCAGCACTCAACAAAATAGACGCATCCTGCTCCCCTTCGCCCCCTACATCTTGAGTCACATAATCATGATAGAGCACCGTCATGTCGCAACCGGGCTTCATACTGGAAACCACAGCCACTCCACCGGGCTTAAGCACTCGATAAAACTCCTGCATCAGATTCAACGGCTCCTTCAAGTAAGACAGCACCAAGCTACAGCAGATCTTACTAATCGATCCATCTGTAAACGGAAGCGCAGCACCAAGCTCACCTCCAACAGCATCAAAATCAACTTTTCGATACGAAAACCCAACGGCTCCCGAGTCACAAAGCTGCTGGCGCTGAAACTCCACCAGCGATTCCGTATGCCTCGAATAGGAACGAGTTAGCCCGTGACTAGTCAGATCCATCGCACAATAATGTATCGGCTGAGGCAAACTCCCCCGAACCGAAGAGTCCCGAATCAAGGCGCGAATAATACTAATGCCGTAAAATCCATTGCCGCAGCCCGCATCTAACAACACATCGCTTGGTTGTATTGCCCCCAGAAGCGCTGACATTTTATCGAAATATTCAACATAATATTTTGCATCTTCGATGATCCCGAACTTCCCCAAATACTCCCCCCAGAACTCCGACTCCGACTCCGAGAAATCCATTGATGCCTGAAGCTTAGAGCGCTCGAGTCGATTCTGCCGGAGTAGCACCTTCATGTCCGGCACGCACAGAGCATCCGAGTTTCCAGCTAAACCTTCAGCGCAAAATGCCATGACTTCCTGAATTGCGAATTTGAGCGACTCAGGATTCTCGTTCAGCTCATGCCCCACACTCGGAATCGACACCACTCGACCATTACAACAACACGACATCACCTGATCGACATCTTCCCGCTCGACCCACAAATCCCGCTCCGCACACAAATGCAGCACCGGAGCACTCACTTGAGCGGAATCAATCAATGTCCCGGATAGATTCAACATATCACTATCAACCAAACTTTGATAAAATTTGTCACCCTCAATTTCAAAACCCAAAATATCGACCCGACTCCACGTCGCACCTGCCTTCAACTCTCCGAAAAAGTCTCTATTATAAATCGCCCGCAAAGTCCGATCCATATCAAGCATTCCGACCAAACTAACAAAGCGCGATATCCGTGAATCCTGCGCACAGGCTCGAAACCCACAACGCGAGGAGAGGCTCAGCGTAATTAAAACGACCTCAGAAGGCTCATAAAATCGATCCACATAATCCACAACCGCTAAAATATCCTCCGTCGCTCCCGACAACGTAAATGCATGCATCGCCCCATCGCTTTCACCGATGTGGTTCGTCTGATCAAAACGAAGCACCTTAAAACCATTTGCAACCAGCTCATAAGCTAACTGCAGGTTATTCTTCTTCGTCTCCCCATACCGCGGCGCAAGAATCACGACGCGCTCATTCCACACATCTTCCGCTCCTTCATCAATATAACCAACGACCTGCAATCCACTCGGCCCGGGGAAAGAGACGAGACGACTCGTTATATCAGAAACTGCTGTGGGTAATTGTCCTTTAAGCATGAATGAGGGGGGGGAGGCCGATCATGTTAATAATTAGAATGCCGTTGCTTAGGCAAAATCCCATCACTGCACCTTAACAGCAAGTGAAAACACCGAGCGATGACGGCAAATTACTGTGATTTGCTGTTGCAGCACAGCTATAATTCCAACAAATAATACGTAATATCCCGTAACGCACTAATATTCACGGACCTGTGACCCACATCTTATTCATCAAGAATAGTGAATCCATCTCGGAAAATTTACGAGGGGTCATCACAGCGCCACACATACGAAACATAAGTCGCCGCTCTCCCTCTGAAGCCACCTCCGCGCTAGAGCGCAATGCCTTCAACCTCGCCATCATCTACGCGGACAGCGGCGACTCAACACTGGCAAAACACCTGCGCTCCCTTCGCTCATTCAACGCGACAATTCCGACGATTGTCATCGCTCCAGAATATAGCCTAGAGACAGAGCAACTCGCCTTCGACGAAGGAGCGGATCTCTTTTTCTCCGAGCCCGTGCCGAAACAAACGCTGGAGCGCATGATTCAACAATACGTGGCCCCAACAGAGCCCACTGCGCCACAGCCGACGCATTCCACTCGACGCGCAGAAGATACGGTCGAAAAGCCAGCGCAAGCCTCTGCACTACACGTCTTACGCGACTTTTCCCAAATCCTCAGCTTCAGCTTGGATTATAAAGCGTTCACGCATCATTTCATCCTCAAGCTACGTGAACACATCAGCTTCAGCCGCATCGGCATCTTCCTCGAGAACGACGGCCAAAAATCCTTTGCCAGTAAGAATCGCTCAACCACTCTCGCTTGCATCGCATCCTTCGGGCTGCCCGCAGATCTCGTCGATTGTTATCAACTTAGCCGCGACACCGGCCTCGGCCGCGCACTAACAGAGCAACCGCGCATCCTCCATCGGCACAGCCAGACTCACTCCTCATTTGGCGAGATCGATCCAACCGCCCGTAAAGAATTTGAAATCCTAGGCTGCCACCTCGCCATCCCGATTAGTGATCGCGAACGCCTCATCGGCGTGGCCGTGCTCAACGGCCCAGTCACCGGACGCAATTACAGCGAAGATGAGCTACAGCTACTCTATTTGCTGATGGAAGAGCTCGGACTATCGATCCGAAACAGTCGCCTGCACACCGAACTCGCCGCACATGGACAACTCATCGAGAATGTCCTCGGTTCGATCTCCAGCGGTGCACTCGTATTGAGCGAACACCTGGAAGTGCTTTACACCAATAATTCCGCAAAACGCTTCCTCGGCATGGGGCCCGAAAATGCAGAACCGATCGAATGGGCAGACCTACCCAACGAACTGGCAGGCCCGATACACCTCGCCGTGGAACTCGGCGAGCTGCCCAAGCCATTCTTAATCCCCGGCGCAAACAATGCCGAGCTGCACAAGATCTCGCTCATTCCCTTCGCCTCAAACGACAAGCTCCCCCTGCTCCCGCGCCCTGTCATGGTGGTGATCGAAGATTACACACACATTGAGGCCAGCAAACAAAATGCCCTCGAAGACTCGAAGTCACAATTGATCAGCCTGATCGCCAAACGATTTGCCCACGAGATCCGCAACTCACTCGTGCCGCTGACCACACACATGCAACTGATCGACAAGAAAATCGACCAGCCAAAATTTCAGACGTCACTCAAAACCGCCCTCACCCGAGAGACTGCCCGCATCAAACGCCTCAGCGAACAGATGCTCTACCTCGCCGAGCACTCGAAGCCTTCGAATCACGACGAGGTCGATCTCGAAACCGCGATCCTCGACGGCTTCAACAGAGCCAAAGCACAGAGCGGCAAAAGCACCGTAAAGCTGAACCTCGATAATGCCCTCAAAGACGCCAGCATACATGGTAACCCCGAAGGCATCGCTTACATATTTGAAGAACTCTTTCTAAACTCCATTCAATCCAATGAAAGCGGCGAAAGCGCAGTGCATGCGATCCTTCGCCGCAACGACGAAGACATCCTCACGGTATACATTCGCGACGACGGGCCAGGCTTTACAGCCGAGACCTTAGCCGAAGCCACAGAGCCCTTCTTTAGCACGCGCACCACAGGCGTCGGGCTCGGTCTATCAGTCGCCAAGAAAATCATCGAAGAGCATCAAGGCTTTATCCAACTCAACACTCGAACCCCTCAAGCAGACTGGGACATCAAAATCGAGCTCCCCTCCACTTTAACACATCCTACCCATACTGAATGAATCTGAATCAACGACTCCTATTACTCACCGGCCTTAGCCTAGCAAGCACTCTCACCTCGCACGCCGCAGCGACACGTATCGCCTATGTCGACGCCTTCGCCACCGCCCGCGGCAATGCATTCACCGCCACAGCGGACAACGCTTCCGCAGTCTTCTATAACGGCGCAGGCCTCACACAGCTCGAGGGCACACAGATCCACGGCAGCGTCTATGCCGTCTCACTCGACTACAGTGCAGACACCACGTTGGGCAACGACGACATGGACGACGACTTCCAAGCCGTCCCCAGCGCCTTCGTTAGTCACAACCTGAAGGATACGCCGTTCGCGATGGGGTTTGGAATTTATTCACCCTTCGCGCTGGGGTCCGACTGGGGCAGTGATGCGAACTTCACACTCGATCCATCGGTTCCCTATGAAGCCGACCTAGCTTACACAAAATACCATGCAGTCCTTGCGTGGCAAGTAACGGAAACTTTATCCCTCTCGGCTGGTGCCAGTTACGACGAGACGGATGTTAAGCTAAAAGCCAATGCCCTCAAGTTCGATGCGAATGACGACACAGTTGGCTTCTCCCTTGCTGCCATGTGGAGACCCTCTGAAAAGCATTCCTTCGGCCTGAACTATCAGGCAAAAACCGAGGTCACCTACGACGGAAACACCACCCTTCACCCTGAAGTCTTCGGCCCATTCGCCGGTAAATTCAAAACCGAGGCGGATCTCACCTTCCCCGAATCCATCGTATTCGGCTACTCTTACCGCCCGAATGAAAAGTGGAACATCGAGTTCAACGTTGATTGGACGAACTGGGATCGCGTCGATGATTTAACGATCGAAGGCCTCAACCCCTTGATTGGCGACATTTCGTATGATCTCGACTGGGAATCTGCGTTCATTTGGGAACTCGGTGTGACTCGCTACTTTGACAAAGGTTGGAATGTCAGCGCAGGTTACACATACATCGAGAATGCAGTGCCCGACCAAGGCTTTCTCCCCATCGTCCCTGACTCAGACCGCCATGCCTTTGCTGTAGGTGTTGGCCGAGACTATGGAAACATCTACTGGCAGTTGGCCTATCAATATATCTACGCATCTGATCGTGGAGTCAGTGGCAATGATAAGCCAACCGTTGATGGCGACTACGACCTCGACAGCCAAGCCGTCGCCTTTTCAGTCGGCTATCGCTTCTAAGGAGCACGGGCTTTCACTTTGGGGCGGACAGCAATGTCCGCCCTTTTTATTGCCAAATGCCGAGCGCTTCGCGGATTCCGCTACACTCAATACCAGCTCAGCATTCGATAGGAGACTGGCGAAGCCATTACGACCGCAGCAACCTCAGACTTCACACGGATCTCTCCGCCGAGGATCCCTCTGGCGATGCTCCTATTCTTCCTGCCAAAAAAGAATAAGCGCGCACCCGAGCGCTTAAATTCATTGAGCTTGAGATCTCTAAACGGAATCGAATAGAGTCAGGCATGAAAGCATTTGTAATCGGAAATGGAGGATGGGGAACCGCGCTCGGCATGGTGCTCGCAAGCAACGGTAATCAGGTCACAATATGGGGTCCCTTCGAGGAAGAACTAAAAGGTATCCGCGAAACTGGAGAAAACACCACCTACCTGCCGGAAGTCAAAGTCCCGAGCGAAATCCAATGGACGGCCGATCCAGCAGCCGTCAGCGATGCCGACCTCGTTGTCGTCGTCACTCCATCACGCTTCTACCGCTCCTCGCTTGAAGCCTTCAAGCCCCACCTACCGGAAAGCGCATTGATCGTCAGCGCAACCAAGGGACTCGACGAAGCTACACACCAACGCATGAGCGAAGTCGCCTACGACGTACTGGGCCGCCAGGTCGCGATCCTCTCTGGTCCATCCCACGCCGAAGAAGTGGCACGCGGCGTCCCGACTGCCGTCACGATTGCCAGCGAACAGGCCGCACAAATCCAGCAGGCCTTCATGGGCAAAAGTTTCCGCGTCTATACCTCCGACGATCCACTGGGCGTCGAAATCGGTGGCACGCTCAAAAATGTGATCGCAGTGGCCGCTGGCATTCTCGACGGCATGGAGCTAGGCGACAACACCAAGGCAGCACTCATGACCCGCGGCCTCGCTGAAATCACCCGCCTCGGCGTATGTCTCGGCGCAAAGCCAGAAACCTTCTCAGGACTAAGTGGTATCGGCGATCTGATCGTGACCTGCGCCAGCCGTCACAGCCGCAATCGCTCCGTTGGTGAACGACTCGGCAAAGGCGAAAGCCTTGAACAAATCATGGGCGGCATGAAGCAAGTCGCCGAAGGCATCTGGAACGCCAAAGCGGCACGCGACCTCGCAGCTGAGCACGGCATCGAAATGCCGATCACAGAAGAGGTCTGTAAAATCGTCGAAGACGGCAAAGATCCCCGCAAGGCGCTTCATGATCTGATGTCTCGCGATCCTAGGGCGGAGTAGCGGCCAAGGATCGGCCGTTTAGCCGCCGTCGAGCATAAGCTACAGCGTGAACCAATGAACGAATAAAAGAACGGCAGCTAAAGACAGCCGATCCCAACGAACTACCACACACCGAGCGCTTCGAGCTGCTGGGTTGCTTGCTCGCCCCACCCGCGATTCGCGGCGGGGCTGGCGGGACTCGGGTGTAAAATACGGCCGACTTTTAAATCGTAGCCTTTCAACGCGACCTTCCCGCGACCTTCTGCAAATACTCCTACACCGATCACCCATTCGGGCTGCAACGCGTCCACGAGTTCACGCAAGTGTGCATCACAAAGTGAATACAACGCAGCGACTTCCGCTGCCGGCAGCTTATCCGGCGTGCGATTACGCCCCGTCGCTTCCATAAAAACCAATGGGCAATAATTCGCCACGAAGTGATCTGCAAAAAATGCATCTGCCGATTCAAAGCGCTCTTGAAACAAGCCCCAGAGGCGACGCCCGCTCACTTCACTGCGCTGACACTCAAAGCCTTCGACCAATCGTTTTGGATGCTCATTCGCGGGTTTCTTAATCGCCTCATTCACGCCCACCCAATCACGCACCACCGCGATCTCACCAAACGGCACACCCGTCTGCGCCATACCGAAAGGCCCGGGGTTCATACCCATAAAAACCACTTTCTTCTTCGAATGAGCGCGTTGCGTTAAATAACTCTCATGCCCGGCCCACGCATGATCCAACGGATTATAAACATGCGTCGTCGGTTCCGCGAAATCGAGTGCATCCACTCCAGCCGACAATTTACACGCAGCTGCAATCGCGGCTTTAGTGATCGAATTAGACATCGCTCGACTTCCCACCCACATCGCTGTGACCGAGGTCACGCTCTGGTGCAATCTCGTCACGAATCCGCTGCTTAAGTTCCTTCATTTCAGGAAAGCGCCCTTCGTCTTTTCGATTCCAGACAACCGCGGTATCGACCGTCACTCGAAACGTGCCACCAACCTCGGAAGGGCGCAGCGTCACCGCACCTAGCTCACTTTCAAAAGTGGTTAATAACTCCTGCGCAGTCCACCCCGCGCGTAACAACCAGCGACAGCCCGGGCAGTATTCGATCTCAACACTTGGTTTCATAGTTTTAGCAAGTCCCCGTCATACAATCCCAGTTCAACAAGCGGCAACTCATCTAACAGCTCACGCACCGTCTGCCCTTCAATCAATAAATCTGGATCAATATCAACCAACGGCTTCAACACAAAATCACGCTCCGCGGCACGTGGATGCGGCAACTGTAAGCGTTCGTTTTCGATCTTTGCCTCGCCGTAAATCAGCACGTCCACATCAATCGTTCGCGGTGCCCAGCCTCCCGTCCTCACACGCCCAAGTTGATTTTCAACCAACAAGCACAGATCCAACAAGTCTTCCGCAGAACGGCTCGTCGATACCTGAATCACCGCATTCAAAAACGGTTCCGCATCGCCCATACCAATCGCTCGATTCTGATAGACCGAGCTCGCCCGCAGCACCGAAACATCGCTCGCGGCATCCAGCATTCGCAAAGCCGCGCGCATCTGCTCTAGGCGTTCGCCGACATTACTGCCCAATGCCAGATAAGCCGTAGTTAGCGGCATCGTGTGACCTCCGCTGCAAAATAATCACAGATGCAATCCACTGGCACCGAAGGCTTCTTCACTTTAACGGCCACTTCCACAACCTTGTCAAAGCGTTCTAATATCTCAGTCGCAATTACTTCCGCCGCGCGCTCGATCAGATTAAAACGAAAGCCAGTAAAGATTTCCTTCACCACCTCATACACTTCGACGTAGTTGACGGTCTGCTCCGGCGTATCGTCTTCAAACTCAAGCCCATCGACCAAGGTCAATAACACATCAACCTTAAAGCGTTGCCCCAACTTCGCCTCTTCGTTGAGCACACCGTGGCGCGCAAAAAAAGCCAAGTCTTTCAATTCGATTTTTGTCTTATTCATAGCGTAAACAATGATCCATCACTTGAGCGCATTCGTAATGCTCGCGCACGTCATGCACACGAATAAAATCAACTCCGGCCTGAATTGCCAATGCCGTAGTTCCAAGGCTGCCGCTCAAGCGCTCCTTCGGATCAGCCAACTCCAGCAATTTTGCGATCATCGACTTGCGAGACGCACCCAGCAAGATCGGGTAACCCAGATCAGATAGCTCCGGCAAGCGGCGCATGACCTCCCAATTCTCTTCATAGCTTTTACCAAATCCCAGACCAGGATCTAACATGATCACGTCCTGCCGCACTCCAGCGGCCAACACCAACGCAATCGATTGATCAAAAAAGGCACGCATCGCATCCATCACATCGCCCACCCCCGCTTCTTCGGCAGGACGGTTATGCATCAAGACACAGGCGGCATCATGACGAGCAATCACTTCTGCCATCTGCGGATCACACTGAGCGCCCCAGACATCGTTCACAATATCTGCACCAGCGTCCAACGCCGCATCGGCGACTTCACTCTTCGATGTATCAATCGAAATCAACGCGTCCGTCTGCGAACGAATCGTTTCAATAAACGGCACCACTCGCGCAATTTCCTCGGGCACAGAAATCGGCACATGCCCAGGGCGAGTTGATTCGCCGCCGACATCAATAATCGTAGCACCCTCTTTCACCATCCGATGGAAGTGTTGAATCGCCAAATCCAGATCCACAAAATCTCCGCCATCCGAAAATGAATCCGGCGTCAGATTTAAAATACCAGCCAAATATGTTTGCTGCCCAAGCGCCAACGGTCGGCGCATCGTAAAATATGATTTATACTTAGTCATCAGTCATCAGCATCGAGCTGCCATCCTCCACTGTAGCCAACGCCTCAATTAAATCCTGAACCATTGGATGCGCAGCACACTCGACTTCGCGCTGCGACTCCCCAATTTTAATCGTATCCACAATCTGAATACCAACAGAGGAGTTCGTTACAAACGCTGACTCCATCAAATTCAACGCATCCGGAAAATACGCGCCCTCAACAACGGAAACCCCTAAGATCCCCGCAGCCTCCAACACAACCGCACGCACCACCCCCGGCAAAATACCAGTTGCAACCCCTGGGGTATATAAAGTGTCGCCTTGAACAAAGAATAAATTCCCAACCGCAGTCTCCGTCAATTGACCCGCAGCATTCACACGGACCACATCCGTGCAACCCGCCGAACGAGCCGACGCCAACAGCAACATATTCTCCATGTAATTGTGCGTCTTATGCCCCGCCAACAGGGAGTGCTCATTCTGCTTTGAGTCGGATGCAAATAGTAACCGCGCGGCACCGCCCGACGTCATCGCAGGCCGTGAATACACATAACATTGCGAACCTGCACCCGTTTGCATGAGCGACACCTTAATCGCCCCGTCCCTCAAGCCTTCTGCCCGCAGCAACTCACGAATCGCCTCAAGCGCCTGCTCCTCGGCGAACTCAACGTGCAAACTCAACTCTTTTGCAGAACGCACGAAACGCTGCCAGTGCTCCTCCCAAAAACAGAGTCGCCCTGATGCGAGTTTCAGTGTTTCGAAAATGCCAAAGCCATGCGCAAAGCCCGACTGCGTCGGATCCAGTGCAACGTGATCGCCCGAATTAAGTATTATGATGTCTGACATAAAGCATCCACAGTCTCCCGAATCGCACGGCCTTTATCGAGCGTTTCTTGATATTCACTTTCAGGGTCGGAATCCCAAACGATTCCACCACCCACTTGATAATCCAAAGTCCCATCCTTCAGATGTAGGCTACGAATCGCGATATTGAGCTCCGCGTTGCCATCAAATCCGATGTAGCCCACCGATCCCGTATAGACTCCTCGACGTGTTGATTCGATCTCCTCGATGACTTCCATCGCTCGCACTTTAGGCGCTCCAGTAATTGAGCCGCCGGGAAACAACGCATGGATGCAATCAAACACATCCTTGTCCTCCGCCAAGATCGCTTTGACCTGTGCAGTCTGATGAATCACCCGAGCGTAGTGTTCTTGATGATACAAGTGCTCAACCCGCACACTGCCAAACTCAGCCACACGGCCGAGGTCGTTACGCTCTAAATCCACGATCATTAGCAGCTCTGCACGATCTTTCTCCGAAGCGCCCAGCGCTTCTGCGTTGCGCGCATTCTCCTCGACCGACGCACCACGAGGACGCGTGCCTTTGATCGGACGCGTTTCAATTTGACGCCCCTGTTTACGAAGAAACTGCTCTGGAGAAGTCGACAACACTGTATATGCATCCGAACGAATCAACGCGCTATATGGCGCAGGGTTGCCCGCCCTAAGCGCCTGATACAACTGAATCGGGCACCCCTCGTAGCGGCACTTCGCGCGCTGCGAAAGATTCACCTGATAGACATCTCCACTGGCAATATAACTGCGCACATGCTCAACCGCCTGTAGATAATCACCGCGCTCAATATTCCACTCCCATCCGCCACGCTGCGGCGTAGTCTGATCTGTTGCCGTGAATGAATCCGTAACAATCGCTCGCAACTCCTCGAGCACCACATCCTCATCCGCCCGCAGACCAAGCGCGATCAAGCTCAACTCCCCCGTCAAATGGTTCAATGCTGCAATCCCATCATAAAAACCAAAATGAATATCCGGCATGTCACGATCATCGAGCGTTTGATCCGGCAATGCCTCGATTTGGCGGCCATAATCATATGCCAAGAATCCGACAGCCCCTCCCACAAACGGGATGCCACTTTCATTCTCGATTGAGAACTTCGCCATCAACTCACGCAATAGCTGTAAGCCATCTCCGTTCAGCGTTCGATGTTGAACGTTCGATGTTGAACGTTCGACATAGTCCCCATCCTTCCCCGAAAAGACTAAGAACGGATTTGCTCCAAAAAAGCTCCACTGCCCCAAGCCGTCATTCGAAAGCGAACTATCCAGCACAAACGGCAAGTCCCTCGAACCGAATCGCTCAATCAACTCATCCACACTGGGCGGGCTATCTATGTGGACGATACGCATTCTAACAAAACAGCCGAGTCAGCCCATTCAACAATTTCAGCATTTCAGATTTTCAACGTTTCAGTATTTCGGCCTAGTGCTTGTTGGCTCGCTGGATCAAATAAAATCCAGTAGCCTGAAAAATGATATTCGGCAACCAAACCAATAGATCAGGGCGAAGAGCAGGCACCCCCTCCAACCAACTCACTGCAATGATCAAAAAGTAATAGCTCATCGCAATGACCAGCGCGATACCGAGGTTCGCATAGCTCTCCTTACGCCCCACGTGAATGGCCAACGGCACCCCAAAGATCGCTAACGAAAACACCGAAAACGCCATCGCGAAGCTCTTTTGCACATGCATCTGCATCTTCATCCGCGACTTAGACATTCCCTCGCCACTCTCCGCCTCCTCCGCCAATTGCAGATCACGCTTTGCCATTAACTGAGCAAAC
>Ga0209533_1001550_pt1 | contig 21436 bp, 22 predicted proteins | sample COG_04_FD_184748 | JGI IMG/M metagenome (GOLD analysis project Ga0209533, IMG submission 184748) | Pelagic Microbial community sample from North Sea - COGITO 998_met_04 (SPAdes) (version 2) | ecosystem: Environmental > Aquatic > Marine > Neritic zone/Coastal water | place: Helgoland, sampling...
TGCTCTTCATTCCATTTGCTGTCTTGGGCCAAACGGTTAAGGGAGAGTTCTAACTCTATGATATCGCCACGCGATGCATTCGTGACTACGATTGCGCTTAGGTGTTCAATGGCCAATTCTTGAGCAGCGGCATATCGAAGGTGACCATCAATAATATGATAATCCTCATCAACAATGATGGGAACAATAATGCCCTGTTTGGCAAACAGGCGCTTTGCTTTTTTAATTTGTGCTTGCGAGTGATTGCGCGATGTTGAGTTTGAAGAACGAAGCTCCCCAATACTCAACGTACAAGTTGTTAGCTTCATGCTAACTCCTTTCGTTGATATAGGTCTTCATTCTTGAAGGTAAAAAGACAAACTAATCTTAGCTCGCCACGCATCTACGATAGAATAAACATAACATATTTTGACTATTGCTGCAAACGTTTACGCTTTTACTTAATCCTTGATGTTATATTTTTCGAGGTGACTGATTTAGGCTGTGATGCGATCCACTAAGCAAATCTTGATTGGGATTGGAGGGTGTCAATGTAGGACCTTAAGAGGTGTTAAACTTTGTTTATGAATACTGATCTGACTCCAAAGATGACACCACATACACATTTTCTAAGATACTAGATGTTACCAGTGGGGTAATTTTTTTTCAAAAAACCTTGATACTTTAAAAGTAAGTGCTTTTTTTATCCATGACTTTATAGCTAGTAAAAACGTCACCCTTGCCAGACTTCCATCTTTTGGATCATAGCCAATGACACGCTTAGTTTCAGTAATGTCCCACCGCATGCCCAAGTTATCTGACATTAAATTTAATGCTGCAAATTGAATGCCTTTAGCGCTAATTGCAGCAATCATTCCATTCAGAAAATCCCGGTCGCTTAACCACATTTCCTGACCCCAGCGGCCCATAGCCATGTGGGGGCCTGGCTTGTTATCATGTGTCCATTGTGTCCATCCAATACGTAGGCAGATGACTGAAAGTCCATGATGTTTTGCAAAATAGGCTCCGGTTCGTTCTCCAAAGAGCTTTGACATCCCATATGCGTTCACTGGCCCAGGGGGTGTCTCGCCATTCAGGGGGTCATCAGTGAACCGTTTGTCACCATGAATCCAATTTGAGCTGGCAAGTACGACACGTTTAACTCCATTTTCTTTTGCGTGGTGGTAAAGTTCGAGCGTTGCGTCCATATTGTTTTTTATTGCTGAGTTCCAGGTTGCCGTGGGATTGCGATCACCGGCAAGGTGGACAATAACATCCACCTTCTTAAGGTGTTTAATCCAATTGGGTACACCAGAAATGTCAGCTGTGTGAATATGAGAATGGTTAACGGGGCGGATGTCGATGCCTGAGACCGTATAGCCTGGAAGCAGCTCAAGAGTGTCAAATAACTTGCGGCCCAAATGCCCCCCTGCACCTGTGATCAAGACATGCATGTGTAAAGTGCCTTATTAACGATATGTGGCGTGGGGCAGTCCTTGGACCAAATTTGGAAATTTTGTTGAAACTCAATTGTTTTTCCAGTCGGTAATTCTGAAAAGGGCGAGTGCCATTCCGCCTCGCAATAAGGATAATTACCCGAGTTGAAGATTTCAATGGGGAATTGATGCGCATACCTGTCAGTTTGAGATGGTTTTGGAACAGCACATCTCAGCCAAGGACCGTCTGCACCAAATTTTATTAACGTCTGGCCATTTGGATTAGGCAGGCCAACTTTAAATTCTTGTTGTGTTGAGCAATCTGCGACAAGGCAATTTTCATTATGACTGACCATTAATCCAGCTTCACCAAAGACAGAATGAATTTTTGGGATATTTGCCACCACACCAATTTTTGCTGGTGTGTTAATCATCATTACGGACCAAATTCCTGTTTTGCGGGTATGTTGGCCATGGTTTGTAACAATATGCGATATGTTCCATTCGCTTGCAGAGTAAAGGGTAATAATACGTTGCACAGAGAGTTGTGAAATAGAACAGATCTCACTAGCCATTGCAACATGATCGACGCTATATGACGTGATTTTGTAAGGGCCGCTATCGAGAGCTGAAAAAGGTTCGTTTTCAGCCCATAATTTGTCTGGTGCAATCCAAGTCTTTTCTCCGCCCCAAAGAGGAAAGCCGAACTGTGGCGAGCGTGTAGGTAAATCTTTTAGGTTAGCCTGATCAAAGGAAAGTCCAAGCAAATCGGGATTTTGAAAAAGCAAAGATTGTTTGCGGAAATTAATATCCCATAAACGGCCACCTATTCCGGCTAGGATTATTAGTTCGAGATCATCTTTTTGTAGCTTCAAAGTTGCCCATCGGTCTAACATTTGGCCTATTCCTTTGTAATGCCCCGGCGTAGGTACGTACGCCGAGGCATGTATTTAAACGTGTTTGAACTGTGCGACGTTCTCGGCTGTTATTGGCATCACGCCTGTTTCTACACGCTCTGGTAGTGGATTAATCCCAGCAGCCTTCCAATCAGGCAAGATTTTGAGCGCGTCAGTATTTTGCCAATGCATCATGTGGAAGGCGAGGAAAATTTCAAGGTACGACTTTTGCGCAACAGCGCCATATATTGTGCCGTCTTCGATATAGGGCAACATGTCATCGTTTCGATCCATCGCCACTATTTTGATGTCCTTGCGTCCCGCTTCATTAACAGCAATTGCTGCTCCTTTACCACTGTCGCCATCTGTACCGCCGATGCCAACAATATCAGGGTTTGCTTGAATGGCTTGCAGATAAGCCGTTGGTGCATAGGATGGATCAGCTTTGTCGTTGATCACATCTACAACTTCAATATCTGGGTATTTCTCTGCAAAGATCTCTTTATAGCCTTCGACCCGCTCCAGCGTGGAAGGTGCAGGGAAAGTGCCAAGGATGACCTTACCTTTCCCACCAATCGCTTGAGCCAGCATCTCGCCACCTACTCGTCCTGCCTGTACGCCATTTATACCTAGGAATGTTGAGCGAGGGCTCTCAGGGATGTCTCCTATGCAACATGTGACTGGAATGCCTGCTGCAACAGCGCGTTCAACGCCCGGTGCTAATGTGGCTGGGTCACCGGGGAAAATCATTATGCCAGCAGGGCGCCGGGCAATAAGTTCATCCAACTGACGGGCCTGTGCTGCGGTATCAAAATCCAACGGTCCGGTGAAGGTCGCCTTGATGCCCATCAGTTCTTCGAGATCTTTCATTGCGTTGCGATAATCTACCCAAAAAGGTACTTGTGTTACGATGGATAGGAACACGTATTCTTTGCCAGCAGCTTGTGCCATTGCTCCTTTTGAAAGCATGGGCAGTCCGAACGCTGTGGCTAATCCTGCAGTTGTTGCCGCCGTAAGCAGTTTACGTCGGTTTACATTTAATTTAGTCATATTGATCTCCTTTTTTGATCGTTGGTTAATTCTGCATGTATTGTATTAATCTCAATTTCTTTTGCTTCGGATCAGCATATCCAATGCTACGGCTGAAACGAGGACGCTTCCTATGACAATCATTTGCCAGTAAATTGATACTGCTTGCATGGTCATTGTATTATTGATTAGAGCTATAAATACTACACCAAGGAATGCCCCGAGGATCGTACCTTCACCGCCTCGAAGTGATGCGCCGCCAATTACTGCTGCGGCAAGAACTTGAAGTTCAATTCCATTGCCCGCTGTTGGTGTGCCACTCATTAATCGAGAAGCTAATATGACACCAGCCAAGGCTGCTAATACACCAGTCAATGCGTAAAGCACGATGCGAACGCGGGTGACATGAATGCCAGAAAGAACAGCGGCTTTTTCATTTGCGCCGATGAAGTAGACCTGTCGAAAAAATCGAGTGTGACGCACCGCTAGGTCAAAGAATATAACTATTGCTATTGTCATTATAACGATCGCGGGAAAACCACCAAAGTTTGTCTTGCCAATCCAAGAAAAAGATAATGGCAGACTGGAGACAGAAAAACCTTCGGTTAAAACAAGTGCAATGCCTCGCGCAATCGACATTGTTCCAAGTGTTGCTATTAATGGGTTTATACCTAAATTTGTTACTAAGACACCATTTCCAACACCAACAACACCACCAAGGATCAAACTACAGATCACTGCAAGGAAAATGGGCATGCCAGACAGGAGTAACATGGCCACAACTGTAGAAGAGAGTGCCATTACGGAACCTACAGACAAATCAAACCCACCGGAAGCTAATAGGATTGCCATACCAATTACTATGATTGCATTTGGAGCCATACCAACCATAACTGCTCGAAAGTTTGGAAAGCTGAAGAAATATGGATTGATATTCGACATTACTATGATGATAGCTGTAATTAACACAATTAATGTTAATTCACGTATGTCAATGAATGCTTGAAGAATGCGGCGCAAGAATAGCTTATTTAGTGTAGTACTGGATTGAGTTGAAATTGTCATTTTGCTGCTCCTGATGTTTGTTGTGAATTAGAGACGGCGATGTCTCCATAGCCTGTGGCCATTTGCAGGAGCAAATTTTCGCTTGCATCAGCTGCGGCAATGTTCCCCATCATACTACCCTCGTGTATGACAAGAATGCGGGTACACAGTGAAACTAACTCTGGAATATCAGAAGAAACAATCAGTATAGCCATGCCTTTTGCAGCTCGGCGAAGTAATTCTGTATGAATTTGAAATTTAGCACCAACATCAACGCCCTTTGTGGGCTCTTCTATGATTAGAAGGTCAGGAACGCGCTTGAGCCATTTGGCCAACATAATTTTTTGTTGATTGCCTCCCGACAATGCGCCTACATTTTCTTCTATTCCGTTAGATTTCACACTAAAAGCCTTAATTGCCGCTTTGCTGGCGTCTTTTATCGAGGCTTGATGTATCATTCCCAATGTTGCGTGTTCTTGAAGGCTAGCTGAGATCAGGTTATTGCTTAGCGACTGTTCTAAAAAAAGGCCTTCAGTCTTTCTTTCCTCAGGAACAAACCCAATACCATGTCGCATCGCATGACGAAGTGATTTGAACTTAACCAGATTTCCATTTAATTCGATGCTACCAGTTGCCGCCTGTGTAAGTCCGATGATAGATCGAACGATTTCGCTGCGGCGGGCACCCATCAATCCGGCCATTCCGACGATTTCACCTGCCTTGATAGTAAAGGTAATATTTTTAAATTCTTTAGGCTGAGATAATTTATTGACTGCTAGGACCACTTTACCCTTGGTGTTGCTGAAATGTTTGATATCTTTGAGTTGTGCGCCTCCAATCATTTCGGAGATAACACGCTCTTGTGAGGTTTCTGAAACAGGAAGTGTACTAATTTGTCTACCATCTCTCAGAACAGTTACGCGATCTGATATGCGAAATATCTCAGACATATGATGGCTGACATACACAATTCCAATTCCTTTGCGTGTCAATTTACGCAGTACTTCAAAAAGTGCGTCGACTTCATCAGGAGCAAGAGCAGATGTTGGTTCGTCGAGCAACAAGATCCGCGAATTTAAAGAGAGTGATTTAGCAATTTCAACAATTTGACGAGAGCTGATTGGCAAATTATCAACTGGCATTGAAACATCAATATTCAAACCAAAATCATCTAAAAGAGCTTCTGCGCGTCGGTGAAGTTCTTGCCAATTTACCAACCCATATTGTGATGGAACCCTACCTGCGAAAATATTTTCAGCTACCGAAAGAGCACCGGCAAGACTCAACTCTTGGAAAACACAACTGATACCTAATGCTTGTGCATGGGATGGAGTTTCGATATTTTGCAATTCACCATCAACATATACGTTTCCTTTTGTAGGTTGATGAAGGCCATATAATAAACCAAGACAGGTTGATTTACCTGCACCATTTTCACCACATAATGCGTGTATCTCACCGGCGCGAAGTTTGAAATCAACATTGCTCAAAACTACATTTTTGGCGAAGTTTTTAGTTACCCCATCCAGTTGGATTAGTGGTTTCATTCCTTTATTATCAAAAATCGAAAATTCTGACATGTAAGATCTCCCATCAATTAAGTGACATCTAATATATCAGATGTCAATAGTAAACAATGTAGAGTTATTTGCAAAAAAAAGGTAGCAATATTAAATGCTACCTATAATATTATTATAAATGTTATTTTTAATGTGTGGACATAACTTCATGTACAATCGAAGCATTTTTATATGCGCTTCGAGTTCGATCAATATGTTTGACTAAAAGTGATTTGATATGTGACAAGTCGCCTTTAAGGACTGCAATCGATATATCTTGGTGCTCTTCGAATGATAAATCAGTATGTTTTGGAAGTTTTGATAAATGGGTACGCAATGCAGCAATTTTACCTATGAAACGCGTATAGCTAGAAGTCAGATAGTCATTACCTGCATGTTCAAATATTATTTGGTGAAAAGTATTATCCAGTTCTAGGTAGGCTTTCTCATTACCACGTGAGCGTTCGGTTATCATGCGTTTTACAATCTGTGCCATATCCTCTGAAAGCGCTTTATTATTTCTTGAAAGAGCAAGTTCAAAAGCAGCCATTTCAATTGCCAGTCTAAAGTCACAGATTTGCGAAACCTCATCATCGGATAATGAAAATACTCGTGCACCTTTTTGGGGTTCAATATTAATTAAACCCTCGTCGCGTAACTGGGCTAGCGCTTCGCGAACTGGAGATTTTGAAACACCAAGCTCTTCAGATATTTTTCGCTCTGACAGTATCTGGCCCATTTTTAATGTACCATCAATTATACTCTTTCTTAAATATTCTAGGGCTAGTTCTCTAAGTGATTTAGGTCTTTTAATAGGCATGATATATCTCTTAAAATTAAGTATTGCATGTTCGATGATAACTGATATAACAGAAAGCACAAGCTGGTATATCAGATATCAGTTATTATTAGGAGTAAATCTAGATAATGCGTGCAGAGCTAATTCTTGATTGCAAAAATGAACATGGTGAGGGTATTTTCTGGAATCCTACTGATGGCTTTATTTGGTGGACAGATATTGAAGGAAAAGCACTCCATTCATATGACCCGTTAACGCATCGCACAATTTCACATTCGATGCCTGATCGTGTCTGTTGCTTTGCACCGCGCGCATCTGGTGGTTTCATCATTGCTTATGCAGACCGCGTTATACTTTATAATTTAGATACCAAAACAGAAACACTCGTTACAAGTTTTGAAAAAAATAACCATGAAACAAGATTGAACGATGGTCGTACAGACCGGCAGGGCCGATTCGTTGTAGGTGGGATGAATGAGGTATCAGGCAAGGCCGACTCATCAGTTATCCGTATCAACGCAGATCTATCTGTTCAAACAATCATAGAGAAGGTGTCTTGTGCAAATTCAACGTGCTTTTCACCAGATGGCACAACTATGTTTTTCTCTGATACGCCAACCAAAGAGATCGTGGCATTTGACTACAATATAGAAAATGGATCGTTATCTAATAAACGCCTACATGCCTCATTTGCCAATGAACCTGGATTGCCAGATGGTTCGTGCGTAGATGCTGAGGGCGGCGTGTGGAACGCTGAATGGGAAGGTCGCCGCGTTGTTCGTATGGCGCCAAATGGCACAATTGACCAAGTGATCGAAGTGCCAGTCTGGAAGCCTACATGTTGTGCATTTGGTGGGCCAAATCTTGATACACTTTTTATTACAACTTCGCGCTTCATGAGTGACGAAGCGACAATAATAAAAGAACCGAGCTCAGGCGGTATTTTTGCCGTAAAGCCCGGCATTCAAGGCGTGATCGACACGCCTTTTAAAGGATAATCAACTTAAGTTCTGGAGGAGAACAATATGCTAAATAAATTAATAAATACTACTCTTGCCGCAGGATTGGCCGTAATGGCATCTGTAACATATGCGGAGAATTACCCATCGCCGCTGTCACTTAATGATGGTGCACAAGCGCCCATTGGTGCGATTGCGCCAATTAATGAAAAGTTCCGGATTGCATACATGCCACCTGCGACAGAATTTAACTATTATATTGCGATTGGCGAAGGCATTAAAGCTGTTGCCGCAGATGCAGGTGTTGAAGTCTTTATGTTGGCCCCACAATCGGGCGCAGACATTAACGGTCAGATGGGTATGATACAAGACGTTCTGACCCAAGACGTGGATGCGATTATCTTTGGCACACACGACGAATTTGCTGCAGCTCCATTAATAAAAAAAGCTGTCGACAAAGGCATGGCTGTGATGATGATAAATTCGGATATACCAAACTTCCCAACTCCGATCCATGGCGTGGTTGGATATTCCCAACGTAACGGAACACATAACATAGCAGATTGGGCGATTGAAAACTATGGTGATAAGTCAGTAAAAGTAGGGATCATTGAAGGACAACCGGGATATCACTCTACTGAGCGTGTGGGTGGTTTTCTTGATGGTATAAAAGGTAATGACAATTTTGAAGTTGTTGTATCGATTGATGGTAAATGGAATGTTGAAGGTGGTAATACGGCTGGAATGGATATCTTACAGGCGCACCCTGATCTAGACATGATTTTTGCTGCGAATGATTATATGATTATTGGTGCATCATTTGCTGCCAAGGCTCTGGGTCGAAGTGACATCGTTTTGTTAGGAAATGATGGCGATACTTCTGGTTTGGAAGAAATTGCAGCTGGCAATATTACTGCTACTGTTAATACCTCACCTTTCTTGATGGGGAAGGCTGCAATGAGTGCAACAATTGATGCGCTTAAAGGCACGTACCCAGGCGGCTGGATTGAAACTCCGACCTCAATTGAAGACAAAAATGGTGCAATCCGTGTGCTACAGGAACCTGAGAAACTTTTCCCGCTTCCATCTAAGAAATACTAAATATAAATTGCCTTTGGCGGTACATTGTGTGTTGCCGAGGGCATTCGTTCTCAATTTAACATTTAATTCAAGGCAAAAGAGATGGAATCCAAAACGCCCCTCTGGGAATTCGTTGATGTCACTAAGGCCTATCCAGGTGTATTGGCGAACGATGAAATTTGTATCAAACTAATGCCAGGATCAATTCATGGGCTGTTAGGTGAAAATGGTTGTGGCAAGTCCACTATGATCAAGACGCTAGCTGGTGTGCAAAATCCTGATAGTGGTAAGATTTTGCACAATGGACAGCCGGTGATCATTGGCAACCCACAGGTTGCTCGTGATTTAGGAATCGCGACAGTTTTCCAAGAGTTTTCTATAGTACCAACACTTTCAGTTGGTGAAAATATTTTTCTGGGTAATATGCCCATTTCCCGGTTTGGTGTTATCGATTGGTCCAAAGTAGACATTGATGCTGCTCGTGTTCTGGCGGAGATGAATATTGACATATCCCCTGATGCAATAACAGGAACGCTTTCGGTCGGTGATCAACAACTTGTTGAGATTGCTAAAGCGATAGCGAAGGATGCTCGAATGATCATTCTTGACGAACCAACTGCCGCATTGGGAGAAGAAGAAATTGAGCGTTTACATGCGCTTTTGCGGAATATGCGCAACCGAGGCACAGCCATTCTTTACGTATCTCATCGTTTAGATGAGGTGGAGCGAATTGTCGACGAAGTAACAATACTACGCAACGGCCGCGTGGTTCGGGCTAGTGGCGAGACTGAGATCAATATTTCGGAAATTGTTAGTGCAATGGTTGGAGAAGATATTGGTGAGCACTACCCGAAAGAACATAACATAACGGACAAAGTTGTTTTAGAAGCAAAAGGACTTGCGACGAAATCGAATGTAACTGATGTATCTTTCGTTCTTCATAGTGGCGAAGTTCTTGGGTTTGGTGGCGTGTTGGGTAGTGGACGAACTGAGATTGCACATGCCTTGTTTGGTGTAGACCAACTAACTAGTGGTCAAATCATCCTAAAAGGCAAACCTGTGCGGTTTCGTCAGGAAATTGATGCTATCAATGCAGGTTTAGCATTAGTGCCTGAAAACCGAAAATATGATGGATTATTCTTCAATTTCAAGGCAAGTGGTAATATCACTGCTGCATCTTTAGGAGGTTTAAGCCGATTTGGTGTTTTGAACTTGAAAGCAGAGCAGCAAGCAACTTATGAGCTGATCCGAGATTTGGAAATTTCAAACGAGGCTGAAGAAAAAACCGTTAACTACTTATCTGGTGGAAACCAGCAAAAGATTGTTATTGCACGATGGTTGTTCTCAGATTCGGATATTTTAATCCTAGATGAGCCCACGCAAGGGATTGATATTGGCGCTAAGATTGCTGTTTATAAGCTAATTAATAAGCTTACTCGTGCAGGAAAATCTATTATCTTAGTTAGTTCAGACCACGATGAGCTACTAGCAATGAGTGATCGCGTTGCAATTGTCCAACAGGGTACAATTTCGCGCAGTGTTAATGCATCAGATCTGACACATAATGATCTTGTCCAAGCTTCTGCAAACACTTCATATCTTAAATCTCAGGAGGTATTAGCATGAAACGGGTTTTTGATACACAATTGATTGGACCTTTTGCAGCAATGTTACTCGTCATCATAATTGTTGCTCTGACGACAGAACGGTTTCTTTATTTAGGCAACCTTTCAAACCTTTTCTTGCAAGTAAGTATAGTAGCATTGATTGCAATTGGTTCTACAATTGTGATTTTTGCAGCAGGTATCGATCTTAGTTCCGGTTCTATGGTTGCGTTATTGACTATGATTCTTGCTCAAATGCTTAAGTTTATTGGCATTCCTCTGGTATTTGCTTTACCACTTATTTTTATAGTAGGAGGTTTGCTTGGCCTTGTTATCGGCTTATTAACTGCCTATGGGCGAATTCCATCCTTTATAACATCATTAGCCGCACTCATTGCATTTCGAGGGCTTGCACTGACTTTTAATAATGGTTCACCGATATTTTCTTTGGATCCTGCTTTGGAGCCCATCTTTTACGGAAAGTTAATCGGTATTCCATTGCCTTTTTTCTATCTTGTATTCTTTTATGCACTTGCTGCTTTTATCATGAACTTTACAAGATTAGGTCGCGAAATATATGCAGTTGGAGGCAATCCCGCAGCGGCTGTATTGACAGGTATAAATGTTCGCAAAGTACAAACAACGACTTTTGTTATAGCAGGCTTAATGACTGCAATAGGTGCGATCTTGATGTCAGCAAGATTAAACTCTGGTTCGCCCAATTATGGTCAAACACTTGAATTGCAAGCTATCGCTGCTGCTGTAGTTGGTGGTGCTAGCCTTGCAGGTGGACGTGGCAACATCCTTGCAACGTTAATGGGCGCCATGACAATTGTTATTGTCCAAAACGGTTTAAACTTAAATGCGGCACCATCATCAATTCAGAATGTTGTACTGGGTCTAATCATCCTTATGGCTGTAGGTATTGATATGTGGCGTGCCGAATTATCAACTCTGATATTCTCCTTTGTTAAGCGGTTTTCATCAAATAAAAAAGCTACTTTAAAGAGGAACTCCTGATATGGATCTAGGACTGAAAGATAAGCTTGTTCTTGTAACTGGATCGGGTTCTGGCATCGGAAAGGCAACGGCCAAAACCTATATGAAAGAAGGGGCACGACTCATTGTGCATGGCTTGACAGAGGCAGAAGTTATCTCTTGTGTAGATGACCTTTCTTCATTGGGTGATGTAAAAGGCTTTGCCGGTGATCTAGCTAAAACTGATGAAGCAAACGGACTGGCAGATTTTGCAAAGTCTCATGGGAATCTTGATATCTTAATCAATAATGTTGGAATTTTCTCGGTCAAGCCATTCGATGAGCTTACGGACGAAGACTGGATGCATTACTTCAACATCAACGTTTTGTCTGCTGTCCGGATGAGCCGAATTTTCCTCCCCGAAATGCTGGAACGTGGAACCGGATCAATCATCAATATGGCTAGCGAAGCAGCGGTCAAACCGCTTCCACAGATGGTGCATTATTCGGTCACAAAAACTGCAATCTTAGGGCTTACCCGTGGTATGGCAGAGTTGACTAAAGGCACAAAAGTCCGAGTAAATTCTATCCTGCCTGGCCCAACCTGGACGGAAGGCGTTGAAGCTTATTTCGATGGTTTGGCCAATCAAAAAAACGAACCACTAGACAAAATTGTGAACAACTATTTTAAATTTGATGAGCCAACCTCTCTGATCCAACGCTTCGTCCAACCTGACGAAGTTGCCCGTATGATCGTCACAATCTCTGCCAGTACTGCTTCAAACGGCGCTGCACACCGGATTGAAGGCGGCATAGTTCGCAACATTCTTTAACAATAAACTAAGGAGCCACTCATGGTAGCACTCACATTTTCTCACATAGGCATTACAGTCCCGGATCTCGAAAAGGCAGTAGAATTTTATTCAAAAGCTTTTGATCTTTATGTTTTGATGGAACCAACAGAAATTCAACATGATGAGAGCGCAATCGGTCAAATGTGTGATGATGTTTTTGGTGAAGGTTGGGGCCAATTCCGCATAGCCCATCTATCCATGGGTGATGGTATAGGTATCGAATTGTTTGAATTCCCAAAGACAATCGAAGAAGAACGCCCATTTGAATATTGGCGCCGTGGATTATTCCATTTCTGTGTCCAGGACGAAGACTTAGAAGGACGAATTAAAATCATTGAGAAACTTGGTGGAAAACAACGTATGAATCAGGTGCGTAAATATTACCCAGGTGAAAAACCATATCGCATGGTTTACATGGAAGATCCGTTTGGCAACATTTTTGAGCTTTATAGTCACTCCTACGAATTAACATATTCTGCAGGTGCTTATGACTAATAACATTTACTTTAAACCTCGAACTGACAAGCCAAAAGTTGTGATTACAGATTATGATTATGGAAATATTAATGTTGAAAGTGAAATTCTTGAGGCAGTAGGTGCGGAGGTAATTGCCCTTCAAGCTAAGAGTGAAGAGGACCTTTTTGGTGTTGCCCCATCTTGTGCCGCGATGATTAATCAATATGCCAAAATAGGGCGCAAAACAATCTCTCTCATGGAGCGATGTGAAGTGATTGCGCGATATGGCATTGGTGTTGATATTGTGGATGTTGATGAAGCGACCAGCAATGGAATTCTTGTTACTAACGTACAAAACTATTGTACTGAGGAGGTTGCAGATCATGCCATTTCCATGTGGCTGTCCTTGGCCCGTAAGCTACCTAATTACGATCGTGCAACACATGCTGGCATTTGGAAATGGCAAAGTGGTGAACCAATTTTCAGATTGCGTGGGCGCACCATGGGGCTTGTTTCTTTGGGAAAAATTGGACAAGCTATAGCCATGAGGGCAAAATCCTTCGGTGTTGATGTTATTGCATATGACCCATTTTTACCTGCCGAGGTTGCTGTTAAACTTGGTGTCGAGTTAGTAAATAAGCAGGATTTACTTGTACGTTCTGACTACCTTATGATGCAGGCGCCAATGTCGCCTGATACTCATCACTTCCTTTCAGATGCTGAGTTTTTAGCTATGAAACCTGGAGCAATCCTAGTGAATACGGGTCGCGGGCCTACCGTTGATAATAAAGCACTTTATCGTGCCTTATGTGACGGTCACTTAGCGGCTGCTGGTCTTGATGATCCCGAGGAAGAACCAGCAAAACAGGCGCATTGGACTCCGGATGGCAATCCACTGTTCACATTACCTAATGTCTTGGTGACACCACATGCCGCTTACTACTCTGAGGAATCCATTCTTGAGGCTAGAGTCACAGCAGCCACACAGGTGGCCAAAGTGCTGACCGGTCAGAAACCAGATTATACAGTCAACGCAAAAGCTTTGGCTAAATCAATAACTTAAAAGGAGGCAATAATGCCAGAAGCATGCAACGACCTAAGAGTCTTTAACGACTTTGAACGAAATCCAGAACTACTTAAGAAATTTGATAAGGTGCTTTCAGCTCTTTCAGCAGCAGCAATATTCGCCGACGTGCAATATCGCACGGGTGTTATGGATAGTGCGATTAAACCAGCGTTTCGCTCTAAAGTAACTGGGCAGGCTGTCACAGTGCAACTATCTAAAGGAGATTTAGTTGACCCCTTAAAGGCATTAGAAATGGGTCAACAAGGCGACGTGATTGTTGTCGATGCGGGTGGTGATTTAAACACCTCTGTTTGCGGTGGATTGATGGGTGGTTTGGCTCAGAACCGTGGTATTCGGGGGATGATTGTTGATGGCGCTGGCCGTGACACGGACGAATTAGAAGAGATCGACTGGCCTATCTGGACGCGCGCAATCACGCCGCGTGGCACGCATACAATGTTCTCTGAACGCAGAGAAGAACTATCGATTAATGTGCCGATCGCATGTGGTGGTGTTGTTGTTAATCCTGGTGATTTTATCGTTGCTGACCTAATGGGCGTTGTTGTGGTTCCACTTGAGAGTGCTGAAGAAGTCGTAAGGCTTGCCCAGGAACAAGCAGATCGTGAAGTTGCAACAAGAGCTTGGGTAGCCCAAGGAAAAACTGTTGAGGATCTTTTGAATGAATTTGGCCGTATCTAAACCGGCTCTTATTGGAATTGACTGGGGCACATCTTCGCTCCGCGCCTTTCTTATTGGTGCGGGCGGGGAGGTCTTGGATCATATATCCAAACCTTTGGGTATAATGCAGATCAACGATGGCGATTTTGAAAGGTCATTTAATGATTTGGTAGGACCTTGGCAACAAGCCATTGATTTGCCCATTATTGCATCTGGAATGATCACCAGTCGAAATGGATGGGTCGAGACACCTTATGTTTCAGTACCATCGGGGGTTCAGCAACTGGCTGATGCGCTTGTCACCCATAAGACCTCAGATGGGACAACTATCACATTTGTCACTGGAATGACCGCTGATCATAATGGAGTGCCAGACGTCATGCGCGGTGAAGAAACACAGATCATTGGAGCATCCGTCCTAGGTATGTCAAATGGTATTTTTGTAATGCCGGGTACGCACAGCAAATGGATCACTTTACGTTGCGATCAGATCGTAGACTATTCAACTTACATGACAGGGGAGGTTTTCGCAGCCCTGAGCAAGCACACAATTTTAGCTACTTTAATGGAATACGCGCCATTCAAAGAGGACGCATTTCGCAAAGGGTGCGCGGTAGGACTGGCAGAGGGAAGTAATTTTTTACACGATTTGTTCGGTGTACGGTCTCTGCCGCTGTTTGGTAAAATCACTGGGACAATGGTTAAAGACTACCTTTCTGGTCTGTTGATCGGTGCCGAAGTCAAAGGCGCTGATGTGGCTCAGATTAAGGGGCCAGTCACAATTATTGGACGCGACGATTTAGCGGACCGATACGAAATCGCGCTCAGTATTGCAGGCTTGAAAACCAACCGCGCACCTGACGACATTGTCGCCAGAGGACATTTTATGATCGCACAAGCGGCAGGATTGATATCATGACATTGTTTGACAGGGCATTTGTGGCAAACCCGTTAATCGCGATTTTGCGCGGACTGGAACCTTCACGCGCGCTTGATGTGGCTGGGATTTTGGTGGGCGCAGGCTTTCGCATCATCGAAGTGCCAATGAACTCGCCCAATCCGCTAACGTCAATTGAACGGATCGCATCAAAGTTTGGCGATAGTGTTGTTGTTGGTGCAGGTACTGTTTTGACAGAGAATGAAGTGGTTGCTGTGCATGGTGCAGGTGGGCAGATCATCGTAGCGCCCAATATGAACTCGAACGTTGCTGCGCAGGCAAGTGCTTTGGATATGAAATGGTGCCCCGGTGTTCTTACTCCGACGGAAGCATTTGCCGCGTTAGACTTGGGGGCAGCGGTCCTAAAGATATTCCCGGCGGAACTGGTCTCGCCAAAGGTAATTTCAGCCATGCGCGCTGTCCTACCTAAAGACGCACTTCTCGCTGTTGTCGGTGGTATCACACCAGAAACAATGAATGATTACCGCAAGGCTGGCGCAGACAGTTTTGGGTTGGGATCTGCGCTATTCAAACCGTCATATGATATGTCTGAGCTCAAAGTTCGTTCCGAGACATTTGTCACCGCTTTCGAGAAAGGGAAGAACCTATGACACAGACTGTCCTTGTAACTGGCGGTACCAGCGGTATTGGTGCCGGTGTGGCCGATGTTCTGAATATAGCAGGTTACCAAGTTATTGCTGCAACAGTATCGCAAGAAGAAATTGATCAATACGAAGGTGCACCTGAAATCGAGACTTGCCTGATGGACGTCACAGACAGTGCTTCTGTTGAGGGGGTGTTCAAAAAGCTACACAATCTTTCTGGACTAGTGAATTGTGCTGGGATCCTGGTGCGCGAAAAGGAATATGACATCGACGTGTTTCAGAAGGTTATTGATGTGAATTTGACCGGAACGATGCGTTGCTGTCTTGCCGCAAGATCACTTTTGGAAAAATCAAGCGGCTCTATCGTGAACACGGCGTCGATGCTTAGCACATTTGGGGGGCCATTGGTGCCTGCTTATTCAGCATCGAAAGGTGGTGTGGCTCAGTTGACCAAATCACTGGCAGGCAAGTGGGCCGTTGATGGCATTCGCGTTAATGCAGTTGCCCCGGGGTGGATTGAAACTGAGATGACTCAAGGGCTGCGTGACGCGCCAGAACGAGAGGCTGCTATCTTCAGCCGAACACCTTTGAATCGCTGGGGCAAAACAAGCGAAGTTGGCGCCTTGGTCAAATGGCTTCTGTCTGACGAAGCAAGTTTTGTGACCGCGTCGATCTATCCTGTCGATGGCGGATACCTAGCAATGTAAAATGGAGACCATTATGATCAATAAAAGCAACTATGATGAACGCACACCATATCAATTGCCGTTCCCAAGGGAGGCGCAAAAAGAGATTGTTATCCCTGACGCAATCCCTGACGATGAGCGCCTTTGGGTTCCACAAACCAAGAACGTTTGGTTTCGTCCGTTATGCCTCAATCGGTCTCAAGGGTATTGGATGAACATTCTGCGGGTTCGCAAATCTGGCGTGTTGTCGCGTCATCGCCACCCTCAACCCGTACATGGGTTCGTTTTGAAAGGCCGCTGGCACTATCTTGAACATGATTGGACTGCAGAGGAAGGCGGCTATGTTTATGAACCGCCTGGCGAGACCCACACACTTGTGGTCCCAAAAGGCGTTGAGGAAATGATGACGTATTTTCAGGTAAATGGTGTCATGTGTTATGTGGATCCTTGGGGTGAAGTCCTTGGATATGAGGATGTCTTTACTAAAATCGACCTTTGTAAAAAACACTTTGAAGAGGTTGGACTTGGGGCAGATTTTGTCGATCAGTTCATCCGGTAAAACATACCGTTTGGCGCTAGTAGCACTCGACGCGTGTAAATTTCCCCTAAGTGGTTTTTGAAGAAGGATTTTTTGGCACTGTCAGACAAACTTGACGTCCCATTGGTTGGACCCTAATTTTTATAAATGACAACACAAAACCCGTTTAAGTACTTCAAAACGTCTCCCAAAATCATCCGCTTAGTAGTTATGTATTTCGTGCGTTACCCGCTGAGTTTCCGCCAAGTTGAAGATATCTTGCATGAACGCGGCACTTTGATACGTGTTAGGCTTTGTCAGTCGACACCATTCAAACGAAGTGCGGACTAATTAGGTAGTAATTTTACTTAGCAGATTTAGTTCTCTGTAAAGGAAATCAACAGTTAATCTTATTTTTTTTAACTGAAATTTTGGTGGGTGATAAAGGAGATACATATTCATTTTTAAATCTCCGCTTGTTGAAAGCCTTCCATCTTTAAGTTCAATTTCTTGTAATTGACCAGTTGATATTTCTTTTGCAACCCCCCAGCTTGGTAGAAGTGCAATGCCTTGCCCGCTGACAACGCTTTCTAAAAGTGATTGTCCATGATTACTGACGTATTTCGGTGTCAGCTCTATATCTTTCCATGTTTGGTTTTTTTGCGCTTGCCAATTTAATACACCGCGAGGTGTTCTGTACATAAAAATGGGAAACAAGTTTAAATCATCTGACGTTTGTGGCTTTCCATTTTGATTTATAAAATCTAGTGAAGCTACCAAAATGAAGTTATGTTTGCTCAACTGACGGGCAACGACTTGCTCAGGTAAATCTGATGTAGCTCTGATCGCGATGTCGGCATCGTTGCTAGAAAGGCTCAATGTTTGATCTGTAATATTTAAATCAAATTCTAAATCTGGATAAAGTTTTCTCATTTTATCTATTGCAGGGAGAACATAAAGCTCAGCATAGGCTGGCATTGCGGTAATTCGAACGGTACCAGATGGTGATATAGACTGAGCTTTGCACATCTCATCAGCAATCTCGATTGTTTGAAGCGCAGTTTTTATTTCAGCTAAATAAAGTACTCCTAAATCAGTTAAGCTCACAGACCGTGTGGTGCGCAAAAATAGTTCTATGCCAAGGTTTTCTTCTAAATCTTTTATTCGTCGTGACACTGAAGATGAAGGAACGCGGAAATAGTCAGCAGTTTCGCTAAAGCTAAGTGTTTGTGCTAATTTTGAAAAATAGCGGAGTGCGCGCAGTTGATCCATGATGTGAAGTACTTATTGTTGTCTTTATTGCAATAGTATTATCAATAAATAGTGTATTGTCCATATCTATATATAGTTTTATGTTTAATTAACAATTATTAAAATTCAAGGAAAACTGAATGAAAGCTGTAGCTTATAAAGATTATAACTCAAATATTGAAATTATTGAAGTTGCAAAGCCAGAACTTAAAGATAGATCTGTCCTAATTGAAGTGCATGCTGCGAGCATTAATCCAATCGATAACATTCTACATGCAGGGTATTTACATCAAATATTGGAACTTAGCTTTCCACATATTATGGGCTATGATGTATCAGGTATTGTGGTTGAAGTTGGTAAGGAAGTTCATGGCGTCAAAGTCGGTGATGAGGTATTTGCTCGTCCAAATCAAGAAGATGCTGGCTCAATTGCTGAGTTTGCACGTGTACATGAAAATGAGCTTGCAATTAAACCTAAAAATATGAGCCATATAGATGCGGCTTCTGTCCCACTTGCCGGACTTACAGCATGGCAGGCCTTAGCCACGAAAGGTGAGATTAAACGAGGTGATAAAGTCTTGATCCATGCAGGATCTGGTGGAGTAGGTACATTTGCAATTCAGATTGCAAAATATTTTGGAGCAATGGTAACCACAACCACAAGTTCAAAAAATACTGACTTAGTAAAAAGTTTGGGAGCTGACCTGGTAATCGATTATACAACCCAGTCATTCGAGGATGAGTTGTCGGACTATGATTTAGTTATTGATGCGATTGGTGGCGATACATTAACCAATTCTTTTAAAGTTTTAAAAAAAGGTGGAAGATTAATTTCTATTAAAGGTCAGGATACCGAAAATCTTGCTAAAGATTATGGTGTAAATTTTGAATGGTTTTTCATGTCTCCTGATGGAGCAATGCTCACAGAACTTGCCACATTAATTAGTCAGGGCACAATTAAAACTGTCATTGATAGCACATATCCGATGGAGCAGGCACCAAAAGCCTTTGAGATATTAGCAAAGGGACGAGCTAAAGGTAAAATCGTTATTACAATAAAATAAAAAGTTACCATGATCTAATAGTGAAAATTATACAGAAATTTGCCCAAAGTACATTAAGGAATAAAAATATTATGTTTAAGAAAATATTAGGTATTGCGCCAAATCAAGCTGAAGACGGCGCATTTAGCCCTTCACGGCTTTCTTTGAAATTGGCGACATCTACCAAGACTAATTATGATGGAGGAGTATACGTGAACCCTTACACGGGCGGAAAAGCTCGTATACTTGTGGTCCTCACTGAAGAACGTAATATGATGATGGCAAACGGCAAGAAATTTTCAACTGGAAACCATCCAGTTGAAATGGCTTTACCGATGCTGCATTTTATTAACGCAGGTTTTGAATTGGATCTTGTTACACCTACCGGTGCTCCAGCAATTATTGAAGAGTGGGCTATGCCTAATAATGATATATCAGTCGCTACGTTGTTTGCAAAATATGATGATGCGCTGGCTAAGCCTAAAAGCCTAATTGATTTTGCAAACAATTCATTAATAGATGAAAGTCCATATGTAGGTGTATTTATTCCGGGTGGCCATGGTGCGATGTTGGGCTTGCCAAACGATCCAAATCTTGGAAAAGTTTTACGTTGGGCAAAGAAAAAAGATATACATATAATTACACTATGTCATGGCCCAGGAACATTGATGTCTGCGAAAATTGATAGTGAATTTATTTTCAATGGTTATGAAATTGCTTTGTTTCCTGACTCGGTTGACAAACAAACTCCAATAATCGGCTATTTGCCTGGGCATATGCCTTTTAAATTGGGTGAGAAGTTGAAAGAACTTGGTATGCATATTATTAATAAGAAAGCTGATGATACCTGTCACATTGATAGAAACCTCATAACAGGCGCTAGTCCATATGCTTCTAATAAACTTGGTAGGTTAGCTGCTGAAATACTATTAAAAGTCGTAAATTAAAGTGCCTTAGTTTTTTTTGATACGAAAATAAGTAGATGTATATTATATTTAATGAAATTTACTTTTTATATGGCTATAAGATAAAGAAATAAATGAGGGACTTGTCCTTGGCGGGCAAGCGATTAGGTCTAATTCTAAAGCAAGGGCACGCGGGGTGAAGTCTTATTTATATTCTCTGATGCTTCAAGATGTACACAACAAAGCATTGGGATAGTCATGTTTGGAACAACAAGTTGGCGTCGGTTCAAAGCCAATGATGAAATAAAAAAATGGGCAAACGCGGCGCGAAAATTTGTCAATGGCGCCGCGCAAGATCCTGCCTTGAAAGAAAAATGGTTGCAATGCGAAGGCACTTGGTTTGTTGGCGTAGACGTCTTGCCTTCAGATGAAGAGGGGAGCTTTGACGGTTTTGAGCTGACTGGGCCTGTCTCAGAGCTAATTCAAAGCGTTGTCACAAAGCCCTTGCACCCTGCGCAGGTCTCAATTCTTTATCCAGGATATCCAAAGCCTCGGCAGGGCGAAACAAAGGTTGGATTTAACTATCGTCTGACGCGTGACGCGGCGCATGTGGACGGGCTTTTGCCAGTCGGTGCAGAGCGCAGACGCATGTTGCGAGAACCTCATGCCTATGTGCTTGGATTGCCATTGAACATTTGTGATATCAAAGCTAGCCCGATGGTTGTCTGGGAGGGTTCGCATCTGATTATGCAAAAAGCGTTTCAGGCCGCACTCAGCCCTTATCCTGCAGCGCAATGGTGCGATATTGATCTGAGCGATGTGTATCATGCGGCGCGCCGAGAGGTTTTTGAAAATTGCCGGCGCGTGGCTGTTCATGCTGAACCGGGCCAAGCATATGCGGTGCATAGGCTTGCTTTGCACGGGATTGCCCCATGGCAAGTGGGTGCCAATGCCCCCAGTGAAGGCCGCATGATTGCCTATTTTCGGCCAGAATTAAATGATATCGAGGAGTGGCCAAACCTGTGAAGAATTTAATTCCCTTAATGCAAGAATCTAATCAGTAGGCTTATTTGAAG
>Ga0209533_1001552_pt1 | contig 21433 bp, 19 predicted proteins | sample COG_04_FD_184748 | JGI IMG/M metagenome (GOLD analysis project Ga0209533, IMG submission 184748) | Pelagic Microbial community sample from North Sea - COGITO 998_met_04 (SPAdes) (version 2) | ecosystem: Environmental > Aquatic > Marine > Neritic zone/Coastal water | place: Helgoland, sampling...
AAATCTCTACTGCGTTTAAGCTAAACTTACAAAGTGTTAAAAATAAAGCTAATGAGAGTGGGGCAAAACTTTTGGTGGATGCTACGGGGTCAATTGGGTTAGAAGATGATCACCAATTAGCTGATGTAATGGCATTTAGTTCTTGTAAAGGCCTGTTTGGATTAACAGGAGCATGTTTTGTCGCGTATAAATCCAACCTAGACGGCATAAACCTGAAGACGTTTTATTTTAATTTGACTACTCAAAAAAATAAAATGGTCACTGGACCCTATCATGCTATAGCCTCACTTTATGGAGTCATGCACAAGCACAACGAGTTTAAGCAAAGAGTAATTAATAGTAAAAACAGTGTTCTTCAAAAATATAACAACATTGTCAGGGAACGTCATCAGCCACTTCTATGCACATATATAGAAGGTAAAATTTATCCGGCTGATGATGATATTGTTTTATATGCTCCTCGCTCAGAACTCAAAGGCTCAGTAATTTGCCATTTTGGTGAACTCCATTGTGATGAAGTAAAGATTACCAGACGAATTATTGTTAAGTGAGAATGTATGCGTACTTTTACATCAATAAGAAATGACATATACCATCACAATTTATCTGAATATGGAGATTTAATAAACTCTAAATCTCCTTATACCCTTATTAAGGCAGTTTATTACATAGAGACGGCCTCAATATTTTTATTTTTAACTCAGAGTGTTATAAAGTCACCCAATTTCATAACAATGCTTTATGTGATTGCAGGAGTAGTTGGAGCTTTTTTGTTAAACAGTGAACAAAGAGATTTTTTCATTTTAGGAATATTTTTAGTATTTACAAAAGGTACTTTTGACTGGGCTGATGGGCCGTTAGCGAGGTATTTGAACAAAACTTCATTTATAGGTAGTGTCTTTGATAGTTATGGCGCCTATTTAAGCGATGTGGCTTTTAGAGTTGCTTTTCTTTTTTACACACTGAGCTATTTTCCAGATCTCACTTATCTGTTTCCTATATTATCGTTTATATTGCTAGCTACTGATTTTCGAATATTTTCGGATTATCAATATTTGACATTGTTATCTAGTACTCCCGAGAACAAAAATAGACAAACCTTAAATGGCGCTAGTGTTCAAAGTGTCGATATTGATGATAATAATTTAAAAAAATGGTACCTCCGTTACGTATCGTTTTTAGATGACCGGGCCCGCAGTATTGATTTGCTATTACTCATATTAGTTTTAGATTTTGTCCTTAGTTATGACTTTTCGACTTTTCTACTTGCGATATCCATATGCATAATAGTCAGGGCAATTATCATGTATGTTGCTGGAGTGTATTTTGTATTCAAAGTTTATAAAGAGTAGGTTTCATGGATAAGAAATATTGGGAGTTGTTTTACCTAAAACATGGCAAAGATAAGGACATTAGTGAATGTAGCAGTTTTGCACAGTTTTGCTTAGACAATTTTTTTATAGGGAAAAATTTTAATATTATAGAGTTGGGCTCAGGCAATGGACGAGATGCTATTTACTTGGCAAGTCATGAGCACAGTGTTGTGGCTATTGACCAAAGTACCACTGCTATAGACATAGAGAAACAAGGACTCAATATCGAGGTTGCTCACCTTTTGTCTCCCAGAGCAGCCGATTTTGTTTATGAAGATTACACCCAGTATAAAAAAATAGATGCCTTTTACTCAAGGTTTACCATTCATTCAATTACTAAAAGTGATGAAGAAGCGCTACTTTCAAATGTGTACAGTGCTTTAAAAGATGGTGGTTTGTTTTGTATTGAGGTGCGAACAACCAAGGATCCTCTGTGTGGCGTCGGACAGGATTGCGGCGACAATACATTTATGACTGATGGGCATAGGAGGCGCTTTATCGATAGTGTTGAGTTTCGAAATCGGGTTGTAGGTATGGGATTTAAAGAATTATATTTTATTGAAAAAGATAATCTTTCAGTCTATAAAAATGATAACCCAGTTTTAATGAGAATTATCCTAAAGAAATGATAGAAACAGATCGGTCTAATGTTATTTTTAAAGAAGTAGTTCGTATTTTAACTGAAAATAATATCAATTATTGGGTTTGCCATGGCACCTTATTGGGAATAATTCGTGATGATGAGCTATTACCATGGGATCATGATATTGATTTTGCAATCTGGAATGATGAATATACTAAAGAAGAAATACTAAAAATCTTTGAAAAGGACGACCGCTTTAAGCAAGAAAATGTGCCAGAGGAAGTTGACAGCTTACATTTTTCAACCTCAAGTAAGAGAGTAGACATTAATTTTTACACAAAAGATTCAGAAAAAGCATACATCAAATGGGTTGCCATACCTGAAACGTTTTTGCTGAAGGGTTATTATTTTGCAGTAAATTATATCGTTAATGACATGTCTATAAGTGAAGCGATTGAGTCTAGTAATGGTAAAAAAATCCAACTTGTGAAATTATTGTTAACCATACCTCTCATCTTTTTGAAAGTGGCTATGCCACATTTTCTTAAGGTAAAGTTACATCAAAGTCTGTTTAAAAAACTCAAATCCATTGGGTACAGTTTTCCAATAAGTTTAATGGAATGTAAAAAAGTAAAATTCTTAAATTTAGATATTTCTGTCCCATACGAGCCTGAAAAAGTTCTAGAACACACGTATGGTGAAGATTGGACGACACCACAAAAAAACTATGTTTGGTATAAAGAGGCTAACAATTTGCACCGCCAAGGTTAGGAACTGTTTAGCTCAGTTGTATCAATGCTGACCTTTATAATGCTCTGTGTCTGAACTTTCGTAAGTAGAGATTTTGAATGTAATCATAGTCAATTAAGTGTCAACTGATGTAAGTAAACAAACAAGTTTTAATTTAATACTAAAGGCATTACTTCATTTTAGAACACTGTAGAAATCTACTTCTAAAGAAGGCTTTTTGTGCGATTTACTTTAAATGTGTCATCACAATAAAATGGAAAAGTTTGTTTATTTGTCTTTTTTTTGCTTAGATCCAATCAATAACGATATGTTGGGTACTTTGATGCGTTACTAAACGGTGTATCTAAAGTTATTATCCAAAATATTTTGGATTACAGATCTAATGTATTGAAAATTAAGGCTATTTTTGTAGTACATGTTGATTTTAGGGAAAAATGCGTTCAAATTAAAATAAGGCCAAAAGTGATTGAAGTTCTGCATAATTGGTGCTGTGAATTAGTCGGCATTTCATACACGCAGGGAATCTTACCAACACAAATAAAAATTAATGGACACTCATTAAAAATTCTTGCGAGGATATCAGCCTTACTTCCAGAGGAAAATGAAAGAGAGGATTAGAGTCATTAATTAGCAAAAATAATTATACATGCATATTAGAGCTGATTAAAAAACTGAGCGTATTGGCATTTGATGGTGTTTGGCTATTGCAGAGGTTCGCTGCAATATTTTTTTGCACAAATATTAAACTGTTCTCCCTATTTTGGTATTTTATGGAGAATAAATATAGGTAATTGAATTATGAAAGCTCTTATACTTGCAGGCGGTTTTGGGACTCGTTTAAGTGAAGAAACAGACATTAAGCCAAAGCCAATGGTAGAAGTTGGTGGCAAGCCAATTTTGTGGCATATTATGAAAACGTATTCTCATTATGGAATAAATGAGTTTGTTATCTTGTTAGGCTACAAGGGTTACTATATCAAGGAATATTTTGCGAATTATTTTTTACATCAAAGTGACGTAACAATCAATATGTCTGATGGTGATATAGAAGTGCACAATAATACAAGTGAACCCTGGAAGGTTACCTTGCTTGATACTGGTTTGAACGCGATGACTGGGGCGAGAATTAAAAAAGCCAAACAGCATATTGGCAATCAAACTTTCATGCTAACTTATGGAGATGGTGTTGCAGATATCAATATTAATGACACGCTCAAATTTCACCAAAATCATGGAAAACTAATTACCATGACGTCAGCTCAACCTGATGGTAGATTTGGCGCTATTAATATTGATCCAAATAATAGAGTGATAGAATTTAAGGAAAAGCCAAAAGGTGATGGTTCGTGGATAAATGCAGGTTATTTTGTATGTCAACCCGAAGTTCTGAACTATATTGATGATGGAGATGATATTGTATTTGAGCAGGCGCCGTTGAAAAATTTGGCTAAAGATGGCCAAATTTTTACTTATAAACATGATGGTTTTTGGATGCCTATGGATTCTTTGCGAGACAAAATTAAGCTTAATGATATGTGTGAAAATAAAAAGACTCCATGGATAGTTTGGGATAAGTAATGTTTAGCAATGTCTATCAAGATAAAAAGGTTTTAATAACAGGCCATACGGGCTTCAAAGGCACGTGGCTGTCAACATGGCTTTTGAAGTTAGGGGCTAATATAGTAGGTCTTTCTAAAGATATTCCAACTAAACCAGCGATGTTTGAGGTTTTAAACCTGGACAATCAAATCCAGCATAGTATTTTAGATGTCAGGGATTTTAATTTACTTAAAGAAAAAATTTTAGAGGTCAAGCCTGATTTTATTTTTCATCTAGCTGCACAGCCAATTGTCTCAACCTCTTATAATGACCCTTTAGAAACTGTGTCTACAAATGTGATGGGCACTACGAACTTATTAGAGGCGTTACGATTATCCAATCACAAATGCAATGCTATTATAATTACTAGTGATAAAGCTTATGATAATGTAGAGCAGGTTTGGGGGTATCAAGAGAATGACCCTATGGGAGGAAAAGACGTTTACAGTGGTTCAAAAGGTGCCGCAGAGTTAATTATCAAATCTTATTACCACTCCTTTTTTGCATTAGAAGAATCAAATGTACGCTTGGCGGTTGCAAGGGCTGGCAATGTGATTGGCGGAGGTGATTGGGCCAAAGATCGTATAATAGTAGATGCGATGATGGCGTGGAGTAAAGGTGAAAAAGTAGCAGTTCGTAGTCCAAATTCAACTAGGCCGTGGCAGCATGTTTTAGAGCCCCTGAGTGGTTATCTATCTCTAGGTCAGAAGCTTGATACCGATATTGGCTTAAATGGAGAAAGCTTTAATTTTGGACCGCGTGCTGAACAAAATAGAACAGTTAGTGAATTATTAGCTGATTTGTCAAATTACTGGGATACGGTTACTGAAGCTGGGTTTATTATCACAGATAATATTCAATTCCATGAGGCTAGTTTACTGAAACTAAATTGCGATAAGGCACTGTTCCATCTAAAGTGGCAGGCCAATTTAGATTACAAGGAGACAATTAAATTAACGAGTGAATGGTATTATAATTTTTACCATGTTGGTGTAAATAATTTGACCCAAACGTTAAGGCAAATTGATGAATATGAATCTTTGGCTAAAGAAAGAGGTTTGGTTTGGACGGAGTAACAATAACACCTCTAAGGCAAATCGCTAATGCTAAAGGTGATATTTTTCATGTGATGAAGAAAAGTGACGAAGGTTTTTTTGGCTTTGGTGAAGCATACTTTTCGACTATAAAAACTGGAGAGGTTAAAGGGTGGAAAAAACATCTTGATATGACCCTAAATATAGTCGTGATAACAGGAGAAGTTAAATTTGTTATTTATGATGGAAAGATTTTTTATAGTGTTAATCTATCAAAAGGTAATTATCAACGATTGACAATAAAACCTGGGCTATGGCTCGCATTTAAAGGGGTCGCAGATGACAATATATTGCTGAACTTAGCAAATATTGAGCACGATCCAGACGAAAGTGAAAGCTACGATTTAAATTTTCTTACTTATGATTGGCACTTAAAAGAGTAATAGCGCATGATTATGAGTATAAACACGAGTCCTAGTATTAAAAAATTATTAATCGTAGGTGGCACTGGCTTCATTGGTAAACACGTGGCAAAAGAAGCTATTGACCGTGGGTATCAAGTAACAATCATTTCAAAAAATTATTGTGCAGCACCTGATAAACTTGAAGGTGCTGAATATATTTTGGTGGATATAACTAATAATCAAGATCTATGGTTTAATCTAAAAGATAAGCACTTCCAATATGTTATAAACTTAGGCGGATATGTTAACCATGCTAATTACTTTGAAGGTGGTGGGGAAGTGTTATCTGATCACCTGACTGGTACCATGAATTTGGTAAGTTGTGTCAACAAAAAAAATCTTCAGTGTTTTATTCAAATAGGTAGCAGTGATGAGTATGGAGATACCACAGCCCCTCAGCATGAAGAACAAAGAGAGATGCCAATTTCGCCTTATTCTTTTGCTAAAACGGCGGCGACCCATTTTTTGCAGATGTTATTTAGAACAGAGAAATTTCCTGCAGCTATTCTAAGGCCGTTTTTGGTGTATGGTGCTGGACAGGAATGTAATAGGTTTATACCACAGGTGATTGAAGGGTGTATTAGGAATAAAAAATTTCCACTCTCAAATGGAGATCAGTTAAGAGATTTTTGCTACATTGAGGACATAGTTGAGGTTATTTTTTTAGTATTGCATCGTAAAGATATTCATGGAGAAATAATTAATATTGCATCTGGAATTCCCATTTCTATTAGAGAAGTTGTGACGTTAATTAAAACACTGGTAGGGTTAGGCGAGCCTCAATTTGGAAAAATTCCTTATAGAAATAGTGAAAATATGTCACTTTATGCTGATATTTCAAAAGCTCAATGCATATTGAACTGGTCACCACAGATTAGTTTGATTAACGGGCTTGAGAAAACTATTGTTGAATATGCAAAAGACTAAACAACCACCTTTAGTTTCAGTAATTATGAATTGCTACAATGGGGAAAAATATCTTCATAAAGCGATTAACTCGGTTTATGCACAAACATTTGAAAATTGGGAAATTATCTTTTGGGATAATGCGTCGACTGACTCAAGCGCAGAGATAGCCCGATCTTATGATGGAAAGATAAGGTATTTTTACACTGAAAATAATACTTTATTAGGAACAGCTAGAGTAGAAGCTATAAGCAAGGCCAGTGGGGAATATCTGGCGTTCCTAGATTGTGATGATGTTTGGATTGAAAATAAACTAGAAAAACAACTCGGATTGATTGAAGGGGAGCCAGACATAGCTCTAGTTTATAGTAGGTGTGAGGTTATCTCAGCTGAGGATCACTCAATCGGTATCATCCCAGAAAGCTCAAATCTGCATTCAGGAAATATTTTTTGTGCTTTGGTAAAAGAGAATTTTATCCCTTTTGTGTCAGTGTTGATATTGCGGCTGAGCTACGATAGTGTGGGCGGGTTCGCAATTAATTATCGAAACTCTACTGATTATGATTTATTTTTAAAGTTATCGTATAAATACCAAATTATTGCTGCTGACGATATATTGTGTAAGTATCGAGAACATGGTGAAAATTTATCTCATTCTCAGTATATTATTTGTGCTGAAGAATCTATCGATTCTGTAACGTCTTTTTTACCTCATCAATGTGCAGTTTTAGGTATGAAATATCAGTATACTCAACTAGTAATTGCCAATATCAAAGATAAACGAATAATAAAAGCTGTCTACTTATCATTAAAATACAGAGTATCATGGAAAGTTATTTTAAGGATATTAAAAAAATGGTTATAAAAAATAAAATTTCATTATTTTCACTATTAATTTTTCTTCCTTTATTTATATCTTTTTCGAGCAGTTTCGATATTATTTTTAATAAGACAGGTGGGTTTGGTCATCATGGCTACCTCTACCTTTTCACTATGCCAATTTCTTTTGTCTTATTGACTACTTTATTTTTTAAGAAAGGTTTAATTAAATGGTTTATTAATAATAAAAATTGTTTTTATTATTTATTTTTTTTATTATATTGTTTGATCCTTTTGATTTTTGGAAAATTATATAATTCACATTTTAGTAGCTCAGTTATCCGAGTTTCATTTCTTTTAATATTATTTTTATACCTAATTGAAATATTTCAATGGAAATTTTATCTAATTTTTTTAAAAAATGAGAACAAAAATAAAATTTATTTAGAAAATAAGTATGTTATATATCCGCTAACTTTTATTTTATTTTCATCTGTAGTTAGTTCAATATTAATTTTCAAAGATGCATTCATATTCACTGATTTAGTTATATATAATTATGATCAGTACTTTGGATTTATTTTCGTTATACTTTCAGGAATAGTAATTCAATCAAATGCTAGTATTTTCCTTAAAATTCTAATATATGTATTATCATTTATGGTATGCCACTGGGGTGCAAATTATACAGCGATTTTATTACTGCTAGTTTTATTTATTTGGAATATTGTTTCTTTAGGAAAGATAAAAAATAGTTTATACATTTTCATCTCGATTTTATTAGTTTTTTGTGTGCCAATTTATTATATATTAATCTATCAATTATATGAACCTGGTATGTTTGTGAGTAATTTTGAAACCCGCGCCACGTCAATGATCTTATTCTTTAATGGTTTAGAAATTTCACACTTATTTTTTCCATTTATGAGGGGGACTCGAGGTTTTTTTGTTGATGCGCATAGCCAATTTTTAGAAATCTTTATGTCTTTGGGTTTAATTGGGTTGATCTTCTTTTATGGCGTGATTTTACTAAAATTAAGGAAAATTGGAGCCAGATTTCCTGACGTTGGCTTCTCATTAATGATTGTAATTTTTGTTGGCGGGCTAGTCGTCAATACGACTATGCACCCTTATCTTATTGTTAGCGTAGCATATATATTGGCTTTTTATTATAAATTATCTTCGTCTGTAAAAGAGTAAAATATATGAAAATATTAATCACTGGTGGAGCGGGATTTATTGGCTCTAATTTATGTGATTATCTTTTAGAAAGAATGCATGAAGTCGTTATAGTTGATGATTTAAGTACTGGACATAAATTAAATTTAACATCTTCAATTGGAAGGATTGAATTTATTGAAGGGAAAGTAGAGCATTTTGACTTTAGTTTAATTTCGGGACTGGATGCAGTAGTGCATCTAGCTGCCCAAGCGTCTGTTCCTTTATCAATTACTAACTTTGGCGATAGTTCGTGCTCTAACTTAGTTGGTACAATTCGAATTATGGACTTTTGTCGGTTAAGAAGAATTCCACTTATTTATGCTTCTTCGTCTGCGATCTATGGCAATCTCTCTTTAGGTGATGATGAGGTCAAAGAAATTGACCTCATAAGTCCTTATGCTGCCGATAAGTTTGCAATGGAATTATACGCGAGGACAGCCCATGAGCTTTATCAGCTTTCGAGTATTGGGTTGAGGTTTTTTAACGTCTATGGACCAAGACAAGATCCCCATAGTCCATATTCGGGAGTCATATCTATTTTTGTTGATAAGGTTTTAAGCGGGCAAGAAATTACCATTTACGGAGGCAGTCAGACTCGGGATTTTGTTTACGTTCAAGATGTAGTGAGTACTTTAGAGTCAGCAATTTATTTGGCCTCTACCAGTGTTATCTGTGAGGTTAGTAATGTTTTATCTGGCACCTCGGTATCAATAGATAACCTTTCTAACCAAATAATGAATGTTACAGGTGAGAAAGTTGATACGGTCTACAAACCGCTTCCATCAGGGGATCCGGAGCAGTCAGATGGTACAGTAGCGAAAATGGCTAGATTATTTGGAATCAAGGTAGATATGTTGTGCAAGCTAAGCGTAGGTCTCAACAAAACAATAAGATACATTGAAAGTCAAAAATGAATCCCATGATAAAAGAAAAGTATGACTGGATTGTAGTTGGAGGGGGTATTTCAGGTATCTCTGTGGCTGAGATTCTTTGTAGGGGGGGTGAATCTGTTTTGTTGATTGAGAAAAATGAATTATTAGCCTCTGAAACTAGTAAGGTTTTTCATGAATGGCTGCACTCGGGATCATTATATTCTTTAGCACCTGATAGGCTTCTAACATTGCGATATTTGCTTGGTGCAACCGACGATTTATTTCAGTATTACGATAGCTTTCCCAGAATGAACTTACTGCCGACAGAATCTGGTATTCGTGTCAAGAATGCTGGTTGGTTTAATGATGAACATATAGAGTATCGATACAAAAAACACGTGTTTAACCCAGTATGGTCATCCTTAGTTTCGCGCTCTATCAATATCATGCATCTTTTAGAACAGCATGACTGGTTGCGAAGAAGAGCTGGGTCTGACTATGGAGATTCCAAAGTTAAATTTTCTCATTGGTTTGATAACATTCCTAATCAAGTTAAAAATAAGTCTGATTTTTTTTGTAAAATGAGCCCAGATATTACGATCAACTCTAGGAAACTGATCTACGATGTTCTATCTGCAGCTATGGGAAAAGGTTTAAAGGTCTTAACTGGCTCTAAAGTTGATGATATTTTAGAGAAAGATAATCTAACTTTTGTAAAGGTAGGGGACGATACATACCAGGCTGAAAATGTTGTAATTTGTAGCCCTGACGTTATCTCTAAACTCTACAATATTCCAATAAAAACTGGTTATGCTCCGATAGCTGTCGTTGAGAAAGTGCCAGAAGATGAAAAAAGCTTTGTTGAACTAGATTATAATATTAAAAAGTGTATCAACTTATTGAAAAAGGGTGACGGTATAGGCCAAGCAGGGGGAGTGACAATGGATGATAAGAAAGATGTAGATGGTTATTTGGCCTATATCATTTCTGAACATGAAAAAAGGAATCCGCAAATTAGAGTTATTGGAACTTATGTAGGTTTAAAAAAAGAACTTGTTCAGAAAGGAGAGAATAGAAACTATCTATACCATATCAAGCAAAATAGTGACCGTGTTTGGTCAATTGTATTGGGTAAATTTAGTTTAGCGTTTAGCATGGCACCGGAATTCTATAGGCAAACACATCATAAAAACCCGCCAAAGAACATAGAATTCCAAGATGGGCAAACAGATAATGCACTGGTATCTAAAACATCATGGGAAGAAATAATATCAAGTCCAAGGGGATAGATTGTGGGAATGATCAAACTACCAAAAAAATCAATCGATTTTTTTAATAATAACTATTTAAATATTTTTGAAAGTGGGAATTTAGCAGAAGGTAATTGGAATAAAACAGTCGCAAGTTGGGCCTCTGAGTATACTAGTGCCAAATATGCTCTTTCAGTTAACTCAAATGGCTCTGGTGTCTTCGCAATTTTAAATGTAATGAAGCACTATAGAGGAAAGAGAAAGGTATTTCTGCAAAGTAACACAATGTATGGCGTTAAAACTATGGCCGCTTCTTCGGGGCTTGATTTGTGTGGTTATGTCGATTGCGACTTGAGCTATTTAATGCCAACTTATGAGCAAGTGGCATCATTTATTGACACCTTAGTTGAGCCTAAAGAGTGTGTTTTTTTGTTAACACACATCGGTGGCTGGGTTAATCCTGACATTCAAGCAATCGCAAAGCTGTGCAAAGATAAAGGTGTAGCGCTAGTAGAGGATTGTGCTCATAGCCTTGGGTCTACCCTAAATGGTCAACATACAGGGACGTTTGGTGATGCTGGTGTCTATTCACTATACGCTACGAAAACTATCCCAGTTGGTGAAGGTGGAATTATTGTGACAGAGGATCACGAGCTTCACCAGATGTTAGAAAAATTTGTTATCTACGATCGTTTTGATCAAGAGTTAGATATTGGTGTGAACATAAGAATGTCTGAATTGAATGCGCTTTTAACTTTTGCTGTAATTCAAGAGACTGAAGCTATAATTCAGAATAAATATGAAACAGCGCATCGTTATATCAAAGCCTGTGAAAAATATAACTGGGACTATATTAGCCCATCTGCGGGTAACCAAAGATCGAATCTCTATAAATTTATACTTTTGTCGCATTCGGATCAGCCCACTGCGGAGTTTTCACAAGTAACGAGTCGTACCTCCCCCGTATACGATTACGCGCTAGGAAGGGACGTTCAAGAATTAAGTAAACGTCATATATGTTTACCAATTTGGTACTTATTAGAGGATGAGATAGTGAGCTTGACAGTAGCTGATTTACAAAGATAAGGTTTGGTCAAACGTGAATATTTTATTTATTGCTAGTGCTTCAGATTGGCATGTAGACTTATGGTCAAAATACTTTACAGAAAATCATCAGGTTTACCTTTTCTCTGACAAAGAAAACTATTTGCTAAATCAAGCGTATCACAATATCACTATCTTCGAATCAGAGGGAGTGTTCGGTTGGTTTTTAAATCTGTTTAAGTTCAAATCACACAAGCTATATCAATTGAATAAACTCCTATCTGCGCGCAAATATGCGAGACAAATTGATTGTATGATTGATCAATTTGATATCGATATAGTTCACGCCCACTCTTTGTATTATGGATATGTTGCTTCTTTAATCAAAAGGAACGTCAAGATTGTATTTACCCCCATGGGTTCGGACATTATATTGCACGCGCAAAAAAAAATGCTATACAAATACATGGCGTTTAATGCGTTTAAAAAAGCACATATAACGACTGGAGATTCAATTTTTTTACAAGAACAGGGTTATAAAGTAGGTGCAAAAAAAAGTAATAACTTCATAATTCAAAATGGTGTTGATAGTGATGTTTTCTTTCCTCAAGCTAATGATTTGAGACACTCTTATGACGTGGGTGACGATGAAATATTAATATTTAGTCCCAGAGCGATAACTCCCCTTTACAATATAGATATCATTCTTCAGGCAGTCCATGAACTGGTCTGCAAGGGTCTTAAAATAAAGTGCATGCTATCATTTGCTTTTGGAGATGATTATTCAGATCAATTAAAAAAGCAGGCAAAAGATTTAAAGATCGATGACCATATTTTGTGGCTTGGATATCTTACCTATGTTGATATGGCTCAACATTATAATGCCGCAGATTTGGTGGTTTCTGTACCAAGCTCTGACAGTTCCCCAAAAAGTGTTTACGAAGCAATGTTTTGTAAGAAGCCTATAGTCGTATCAGATCTTAAATGGACATACGAAATATTGGATGAGGAATGTATTGCTAGGGTAGATGCTAGGGATTCAGAACAACTTTCAATGGCAATTATTGAATTAATCACCCACACTAGCCATGCAGAGAAACTTGCTCACAATGCTTTATTAGTTGCTAATGAACATTTTGATTATAAAAATAACATGATCAAAATGGAGACCATTATGAGAGAAGTGGTTTGGAAAAAAGAATAGTGTTGGGTTTAAAATTCATTTCCTGAATCAAGTCGCTATCTGATTTTGTTGGATAGTTAATCATCCAATTAAATTTTAGAAATCCAGCAAAGGATTAAAAAATATTAAATGATGGTTGATAAAATGATGACTGAATGTGAATTTTTTGAAAATTACCATATGTAATGTTTTAGTGGCTAATATATTTTATGAATAAAATTTGTACTAACTGCGTCATGGATACGACAGATAGCAAAATCATTTTTGACGATAAAGGGGTGTGCGATCACTGCAATACGTTCTTTACTGATGTTGCCCCAAATTGGAATCCTAATGGGAAGGGCTGGTCGGAAATATCTAAGCTTTCAAACAAGATAAAGAAAGATGGTAAAGGAAAAGAATTTGATTGCATCATAGGTATGAGTGGTGGGATTGATAGCTCATATTTGGTCTATCTCGCTAAAGAAAAGCTTGGCCTTCGGCCATTAGTCTTTCATGTTGATGCGGGGTGGAATTCTCAACAAGCCGTTCACAACATAGAGAGGATAGTCGATAAACTGGGCTTAGACCTATATACAGAAGTAATTAATTGGGAAGAAATGAAGGACTTGCAGTTATCCTTTTTTAAATCGGGTGTTTCGCATATTGATAGTCCGCAAGACCATGCTTTTTTTGCAACAATGTACAAATTTGCATCGCAAAATAATGTTAAGTATATATTAACGGGTGGGAATTATTCAACTGAGTGTATTCGAAATCCATTAGAGTGGATGTATTATCAGTCCGATGCGCGTCAACTTAAGGCTATTCAGAAAAGACATGGAACGATTAAATTGAATAATTTTCCGATAACCAATATTCTTTGGCATAAATTTTATTTGCCCTATGTTAAAAAAATAAAATTGATTCGGCCTTTGGATTTTATGCCTTATTTCAAAGAAGAGGCCACTCAGTTTCTAGTTGATAAACTAGACTACCAGCGTTATGCTCAAAAACATTTCGAGTCAAGATTTACTAAATTTTATGAAGGGTATTGGTTGCCTACAAAGTTTGGTTTTGATACTAGAAAGGTCCAGTACTCTAGTTTAATATTGACTGGTCAAATGACACGTGAAGACGCAATCAGAAAACTTCAAAAGCCAGCCTTCGATGACCAAATGATAGAGAATGATTTTGAGTATATTGCCACTAAACTTGGCATTTCAGTAGACGAACTGCAAACTTATTTTAAAGCGCCTAATAAAAAATATACTGACTATAGTAATCAAATGTGGCTCTATAATTTTGGCGCGAAGATTATGCGAGTGCTGGGAATAGAAAATGGTGGCAAGCGGTGATTGGGATAGTTGATTATGGAGTTGGTAATATAAAAGCGTTTTCTAATATTTTTAAACAACTCCGTATCTCTCACAAGGTAATAAAAATAAAGCAAGACTTTAAAGGTGTTGAAAAAATTATACTTCCAGGAGTGGGTTCTTTTGATCAAGCAATGCAACGTTTAAATGGATCAGATTTGCTTGTGGATTTGAATGATCTGGTTTTGAATAAAAAAGTCCCTGTTTTGGGAATTTGTGTCGGGATGCAGATGATGGCAAAGTCTAGTGAGGAAGGAGTTTTAAATGGCTTGGGATGGATTGATGCTAATGTAAAAAAGCTCAATGAATCAGTGCTTGGTAGTCAAAGTCCACTTCCACACATGGGATGGAACTCTGTTGAGCACGACAGTAGTAATCGATTGTTCAAAAACATCAATGCCAAAGCTAGGTTTTATTTCCTCCATTCTTACTTTTTTAATACTGAAAGGATCGAAAACTCCATTGCTATGACTAATTATGGACAAAGGTTCACTTGCTGTACAAACCGTGAAAATATTTTCGGTGTGCAGTTTCATCCTGAAAAAAGTCATCATAACGGCGTACAACTTTTAAAAAACTTTAGCAGTCTATAATGTTGCATCCAAGAATTATTCCCTGTTTGCTCGTCCACAAGAAGGGTCTCGTGAAAACTGTGAAATTTAGAGATTCTAAGTACATTGGTGATCCAATCAACGCGGTTAAAATTTTTAACGAAAAAGAAGTTGACGAATTAATTGTTTTAGATGTGGATGCCACTGTTGAAAATAGAGAGCCTGATTATAAAATGATTGAAAACTTGGCTACTGAATGCCGGATGCCTCTCTGCTACGGTGGAGGCATTAAAACAATATCCCAAGCACAAAGAATTCTGTCCTTAGGAGTTGAAAAAATTGCAATAAGTTCTGCTGTATTTAAAAGTTCAGGTTTGGTCAAGGAACTATCATTGGCAATAGGTAGCCAAAGTGTTGTCGTTGTTTTTGATGTAAAAAAGAAACTTTTTGGGGGCTATGAGATATTTACACATAATGCCAAAAATAAAGTTAAGCAGGATTTCTTAGAACTTATCGAAATCGTCCAGCAGCTTGGAGCTGGAGAGATCGTCATCAATTCCATTGATAACGACGGGGTGATGAAAGGATATGACACAGACTTGATTGAAAAGGTGAAGAGTAGGTTAAAAGTACCTTTGACAGTATTAGGTGGAGCTGGTGACTTAAAAGATATAGGTCAGGCCATTGAAAAATTTGGTCTTATGGGATGTGCGGCTGGTAGCTTATTTGTATTTAAGGGGAAATATAAAGCCGTATTAATTAATTATCCTGATCAAATGATAAAAAATAGACTGTTTGATAATAAATAAAATGAAACAAATACTACAAAATCTGGTAAATGGAGAAACATCACTAGTTGATGTGCCCTGCCCAAAAAATATCAAATCCCATTTGTTAATTGAAACAAGAAATACAGTACTTTCAGCTGGAACTGAGCGAATGTTGGTGAACTTTGGCAAGTCTGGCTATATTGGTAAAGCAAAACAACACCCAGAAAAGGTAAAGTTGGTATTAAATAAGGTTGTAACTGATGGGTTAATGACAACATTGGACGCAGTTCGCTCAAAATTTGATCAACCTCTGCCACTAGGTTACTGCAATGCCGGTGTTATATTGGAAAGTGACGTTGATGGATTTGAGTGTGGCGATCGGGTCGTTTCCAATGGCCACCACGCTGAGGTTGTGCGTGTACCTAAAAATCTATGTGTAAAAATCCCAGATAATGTTGACGATGAATCAGCAGCATTTACCGTATTAGGAGCTGTTGGATTGCAAGGCATTAGACTTATTCAGCCTACTATAGGCGAATGTTTTGTAGTAACGGGACTAGGTTTAATCGGACTATTATGTGTACAGATGCTTCGAGCAAATGGCTGTAGGGTGTTAGCAATTGATTTTGATTCTAGTAAATGTGAACTAGCCAAAAAATTTGGCGCTGAAATAGTTGATCTATCTGAAGCACAAAATCCAATTATTACTGCCAAGGGTTTCTCCAGGGGCAGAGGTGTTGACGGTGTATTAATTACTGCTTCTAATCCCACCGACGATATTATACATCAGGCGGCTGAAATGTGCCGTAAACGAGGCAGGATTGTTCTAGTTGGTGTCGTTGGACTGAATTTAAGACGAGATGATTTCTTCAAAAAAGAGATTACTTTTCAAGTCTCTGCCTCTTATGGACCTGGCCGATACGATCCCTTTTATGAAAGTGAGGGCAATGACTATCCTATTGGCTTTGTCCGTTGGACTGAACAGCGCAATTTTGAAGCTGTGTTAGATATGATGTCATCTGGAGTAATAGACGTTAAAGCAGTGATTACCCACCGGTTTGATATTAAGAAAGCTGTTGAAGCCTATAATTTACTGGACGACACTAGCGTTATAGGTATTGTGTTGAACTATCCTCAACAGGGCCGAACTGTTCTAACTAGTTCTCAAGTTAAGTTAAATAGGGAGCCTTCTAAAATTATTGAAGGTGCCATCGCTTGTGTCGGCTTTGTAGGTGCTGGTAATTATGCTTCAAGAACTTTAATCCCTGCATTCAAAGATGCTGGTGCTATTTTAGACACATTGGTGACGAGCACGGGTATTAGCGGCGTGCATCATGGGAACAAGAACCAGTTTTTTGCAGCTTCTACGGAGATTAAAGATCTCTGGGATAATAAAAAAATCAATACAGTGTCAATTGTTAGTAGACACGATATACATGCCGAACAAGTTATAGCAGCTCTTAAAGCTGGGAAAAATACATTTGTTGAGAAGCCAATGGCTTTAACTTTAGATGAGCTTGAGAATATTGATTTAGCCTATCGAAAATCGAATAAATCTAATACAGTTAGGCTAATGGTTGGATTTAACCGCCGGTACGCGCCACACATAATGAAAATGAAGGAGTTGTTAAATAGCCATAGATCCCCTAAGTCTATCATCATTACTATTAATGCAGGTGCTATTCCCAAAGAGCATTGGGTGCAAGACTCTTTAATTGGTGGAGGGAGGATTATTGGTGAAGCGTGTCATTTTATAGATCTTATGAGACATCTAATTGGTCATAAAATTAATAGTTTTAAAGCAACTATGATAGGCAATATTCCAGGGATTGAAGTAAGAGAGGATAAGGCTTCTATTACTCTTACGTTCGAAGATGGTTCATTTGGAACGATTCATTACTTATCTAATGGTGGCTCTGTATTCCCAAAGGAACGCGTGGAGGTGTTTTGTGATGACGCAGTTTTACAAATGGACAATTACCGGGTTTTAAGAGGTTATGGCTGGAAAGGCTTTAAAAAAATGAAACTATTTCAACAAGATAAAGGACAAAAGGCGTGTGCTAAAGCTTTTATTGACTCCATTGTTAATGGCACCCAATGTCCTATAGCTTATGAAGAAGTTATGGAGACTTCAAAAGTATCTATTGACGTTGCTAATTCATTGCGTAATTGATGTTTAAGAAAATTCAGCTCTTATTTAATACCATAAAGTTTTTGAAATTTAGCCAAATCTTGAATAGGCTTAGGCGGAGATTTATCAAGCCTAAAGTAATCCTATGCAACATTCCCCAGCACTCATTTCCTTGTCGTGTTCTTAGCCCAACAGTAAAGTGCTCGCAAAAAATATTTGGAGACAGTAGGGTTAAGTTTTTGAACAAGGAATTTACAATAAATGGAAAAGAAGATTGGAATTCTGAAGATCAGGATAAGTTGTGGCTATACAATCTGCATTATTTTGATGACCTTAATGCAGTCAATGCTGAGTATCGACTTCAATGGCACGTTAGCTTAATCCAAAAGTGGATTAATGAAAATCCAGTTGGTGCAGGAAATGGTTGGGAGCCTTATCCATCCTCTTTAAGAATTGTCAATTGGATTAAATGGTTTATAGAAAAACAGAATTCGAACAACATTTCACAGCAGACGTTCCTGGATTCTTTAGTAATCCAAACTAGGTTCTTAAGTAAAAACTTAGAATTTCATCTGCTTGGTAATCATTTGTTTTCTAATGCAAAAGCTCTGGTGTATGCTGGGCTTTTTTTTACTGGTAAAGAATCTGATGCTTGGTACAAGCTGGGGGTTTCTATACTAAAAAAAGAGATTTCTGAACAGGTGCTTTCTGATGGCGGAAATTTTGAACTTTCACCAATGTATCATGCAATTTTTTTAGAAGATCTATTGGATTTGGCTAACATTCATCAAGCCTACGAAATAAGTCTCCCTAGTGAGTTAAGAATAAAAATTGAGCCAATGTTTGCATGGCTCGAGTCTATGTGTCATCCAGATAGCGATATAGCTTTTTTTAATGACGCGACTCTAGGTGTGTCACCCTCTTTTGGTGCGTTGCTGAGCTACGCTAAACGACTCGGTTATGTGATTAAAGAAAAAGTGCCTCAGAATTTGATTCATCTAGAAGCTTCTGGGTATATCCGAGTTGAGAATGATGATGCTGTCCTAATTTCTGATGTGGCCAATATTGGTCCAGACTATCTTCCTGGCCATGGACATGCTGATGCTTTAAGTTTTGAATTGTCATTATTTAATCAAAGGATAATTATAAATTCTGGTATATCGACTTATGAAATAGGTTTAGATCGTTCCACACAAAGAGGTACCCAATCACACTCAACTATCACTGTTGATAACCAAAATTCTAGTGAGGTTTGGAGTGGTTTTCGTGTTGCAAATCGAGCTAAAGTTTTTAATATACAGAAATTTAGATATAGCAATAGTGTTGAATTTTCAGCTTGTCACGATGGATATAAAAAACTCAAGGGTAACATTGTACATTGTCGCAAATGGAGTTTGGGTATCAACTCAGTCACAATTGTAGACAACATTTGGGGCAGCGGGGTACACCAGATTAGATCCATTCTTCCAGTGCATCCAAATGTCGAATTGGGAGATCTACAAGGTGATACAATTGACCTCCAGATTAGTGGGCAGCTAGTGAAAATTCATTTTGAAGGAGCAGGAGAATTAAAGGTTATTAAAGCAAAATATTATCCAAGTTTCGGTTGTGCTGTTGATAATAAACATATCATATACGACTATATTGGCAAGTTGCCTTCTAACATATCGATTAAAATATCATGGTAAAAATCTTAGCTGTATTTGGTACTCGTCCAGAAGCAATTAAAATGGCACCTGTAATACGCGCACTTGAAGGTCATTTTGATGTCAAAATATGTGTGACTGCACAGCATCGACAAATGCTTGACCAAGTTTTAAACTTATTTCAAATTATCCCAGATTATGACCTAGATATCATGCAACCAGGACAAGATTTGTTTGATATTACTAGTGACGTTTTGTTAAGGATGAAAACAGTTTTAAAAACTGAAAAGCCTGATTTTGTTCTGGTGCATGGTGATACAACCACTTCAATGGCAACAGCAATGGCTGCCTTTTATTTACAAATACCGGTGGGACATGTAGAAGCAGGATTACGTACTTATGATGTTAACTCTCCCTTCCCTGAGGAGTTTAATCGTCAAGTGTCTTCCAAAATTGCAATGTTGCACTTTGCTCCAACTGAGATCGCTCGTCAAAATCTACTGGAAGAAAAAGTACCAGACAGTCAGATTTATGTAACTGGCAATACTGTTATTGATGCCTTGTTTTCTTTAGTAAAAAGGGCAAGAGCCTCTGATTTTTCAAATATTATTTTAAAAAAAATGTCATTTTTAAAACAAGAAAAAAAAGAAAAGCCTCGTATTATTCTAGTAACAGGGCATCGACGAGAAAATTTTGGTTTGGGTTTTGAGGGAATTTGCTGTGCATTGCACGTCATTGCAAACGAGAATCCAAATGTTCAAATCATTTATCCTGTTCATCTAAACCCTAATGTAAAAGAGCCAGTGAATAGGATTTTGTCAAATTTATCAAATGTCCATCTTGTTGAACCTATGGAGTATTTAAGCTTTATTAAGTTGATGGATTTATCATATTTAATTTTGACGGATAGCGGTGGGATTCAAGAAGAGGCGCCTAGTTTAGGGAAGCCAGTTCTGGTAATGAGAGATACCACCGAACGTCCAGAAGCGTTAGAGGCTGGGACAGTGAAATTGGTTGGCACAAACAAGAACCAAATTGTTAAGATGGTTAATCGGCTACTAACAGATAGAGCCTTTTACATGCGAATGTCAAAAGCACACAATCCCTACGGTGATGGGAAGGCTAGCGGTATTATCTGTGATACCTTAGTAAAAAGAGGTGTAGTGTGATCGTGTCTATAATAGGTTTGGGTTATATTGGACTCCCAACTGCAGCAGTATTAGCATCAAAAGGCGTTAGAGTAGTTGGAGTTGATGTAGACCAATATACTGTAGATACCGTTAATCAAGGCAAAGTTCATATCGTTGAGCCAGGTCTAGACGGTTTAGTGTTTAAAGCTGTCTATAGTAATTATCTGAAAGCTGTTGCAAAGCCTGAAAAAGCAGATGTTTTTATGGTTGCAGTGCCGACACCTTTTACAGACAACAATAAACCAGATCTTTCCTTTGTAAAAGCAGCCGCTAAGGCAATTTCCAAAGTTCTCGAAAAAGGTAATTTGGTGATTTTAGAGTCTACGTCTCCCGTAGGCACTACTGAAAAAATGTTGGAATGGATGAGGGAAGAACGCTCAGACCTTTCGTTTCCAGAGTTTGGATGTGACAGGGTTAAAGCAGACATTGCAGTGACGTACTGCCCAGAGCGGGTGTTGCCTGGGCAAGTAGTGCGTGAACTAGTAGAAAATGACAGAATTATAGGCGGTGTTACTTTGCGGTGCGCAGAGCAAGCGGTTGAGCTATATAAAATTTTTGTCGAAGCTGACTGTTTGATCACAGATTGCCGAACTGCTGAGTTAAGTAAGCTTGTCGAGAACTCTTTTCGAGATGTTAATATAGCTTTTGCAAACGAATTATCTATAATTTGTGACAAATTAGATATCAATGTC